>VMHT01011783.1_pt1 | contig 12992 bp, 29 predicted proteins | sample 4693611 | NCBI WGS metagenome assembly VMHT01 (sample SAMN12280063, study PRJNA550983) | marine metagenome | isolation source: seawater sampled from same location over 5 years 0.02-0.2 micron viral filtrate | place: USA: collected off the coast of southern California halfway between the port... ... | reverse complement strand
GATGCTAAAAGCCTAGGTGACAGTGCTCTATGGCTCACAGGTGTGTTTCCTAGTGTTCCCCAACGCAACTATAAAACTGAAATTGGACGTATAGCATACTCTAGACTCACACATGAATCACTTTGGAACACACAGTTGTTCATTGACCTTGAAGAGCATATATACCCTGTGCGTAACTTTATCACACATGTGATTCGTCCACTTTGACTAGTACGTGAGCATACTTTAAATAGAACAGTTGATGTTCAGGGTGAGTTGAATCCAACCAAAAGCGTGTTCTATTAGCATGAGCATCTATGACTACTCCACATAGACTTAGATCACGTATAAAGCCCTGTGCTTGATCAAAGTCTCTTGTGTATATGCAGTAGTGTTCTATTTGATTTGCGCCTTTGCTATGCGTTTTTTAAGTGTACTAACCTTACCCGTGAGTGCGTCATTGTGGTATGCACTATAGAACTCTTGTACAACTGTGCTCAAACGTTGTTGTACGTCTTTGATACGTTGCTCAGAATGGTCATAGTCTAGGGTGGGTTCTATCCTATCAAACTGACTTGAATTGGGTGTGTTGTTGGCTAGACTATCTAAAAACTTGCTCATACTTGTAGTTATGCAGAGGGGTATGCTCAGCCAAAAAAAATGTGTGCGTAAAAATTTTTATACACTACTTTACTAGGGGGTGGTTGCTTTTAAGGTGTCTTAGACGCATTTTAAGCGTCGTACACGTGCCTTACGCACTCGTGGTGTGTGCTTGGTAGTCTTAGGCTTTGTGTGTGCTAAGATGGCTCCTGTGCGTATATAGTGCTGTGTGAGGGGTGATTTTGGATCGTAGGTGTTCATTCCAAAATATTAGTTATCAAAATTGCAGTTTTCGAGGTGGTTTATATAGTGCAAAAAATTAGACGCAATTTTTTAAATATCTTGTTTTTCTCCTGCCTGGTGATTCTGCATCACCATGGTTTTATTATATAAGCCCCTCGCCTCAAAATATTTTTTATTTTCTTTTTCTTTTTGGATTGCCGTCAAGAAAAAAGACTAGTATTTCTACTAGCCTCTTTCCCCCTAGCGTTGTGCTAGTCTCCTTTGTTGTGTGCTGTTGCTTAATACCCTACGTATCCCAGCCTAGGCCAGCACTGCCCGTTCCCCTTATTAGTCTGCTCTTGAATCCATGTAGGCCTTAAAGCCATAGTTCTTAAACACTTGGGCACAGGCTTGAGCACCGTGCTCTTTAACATCCATGCTCTGCCCTGCGTGTTTGCTAGGGTTCCAAATAGAGTATGCACCACTGTAGTCCTTTTCAATGCCAGCGGCCTTGAATGCCTTACCCAACTTGGTATTGCCCTTAACACCGTAGATCTTAGTTGATGCAAAGCCACAGTACATAGGCTCACCATACTGGTTGCCACCTGTGCTTTGGTTCCAATCTGCCAAGAATGACTGTGCCGCAATGTGAGCCGCATCTAATGATTCTTGTAGGATTGCTCGAACATCTTCCGCTGTGTAGTGGTTGATGTCATCGCTTACTGCTACTGCTGTTCTTGTCATTGTGTCTAACATATTCGCTCCTGTTTGTTTAATTTATACTTACAGTGTACTATCAATTACCGGTTGTGTCAACCCCTAATTAAAGGCTAACGTCTAGTTTATCAAAGCCAAAACTTGCTACGATTGATACTGTACCACAGTCTTCTACTAGGATATCTCCTACACTTATAGAGTGCATTGGCTTGTGTCTTGTGTAGGCCTCTTCAGGGCCTATGTTGCCTATCTGGAATGCTTCGTTTAGATCACTCGCATCCAGGTCTGCAACGTGTTCGTAGTGCTTGATGTTGGCCACAGGATCAAACCCTCTACCGTAACTGAACGGGGTGTCGGGGTACATTGCTTGGTGTGCTTCGTGTCCTACTTGGTAAACTTTGATCATCTTCGCTCCTTTTTCTAATTGTTATACTTACAGTATACAGTCTAAATTGAGTTGTGTCAACCAAAAAGGTGAACCCCAGTAAGAGGAGCGAATTCCTACTGGGGCTCTGTTAACGCGATTGATCTCCTCGAGCGAGGGTAATTGTTAAGAAGATCGCAACACTGTGGTCGCCGCGTAATCCCTCCAACTGGAAGGGAAACTTTGTGCAAGGTCAGCACATTTAAGTACTGTCCTTAGAGACAGTTCACGTAAACGTTTGCTGTTCTCGGTTATAAACTCTACCACATCGTCCTTGCGTTCCTGTGGCATATTGTATTCATCCAGCATGCCATCTCTGACAATCTGTTTGATACGCAACATCTTCTCACGATGTGTGTCTATGGTCAAATCCACATAGTGACAACGTGACTCTAGTGCTTCTAGGTGATCCTTGAGTTTCTTACTACGAACGTTTTCAAACTTGATATTGGTAATGAATATCGCACTACCTTTGAATTCAAATCTGTCTGGAATACCTTCGCTACGCAGTAGTCGCGAATCAGTGTTCCAACTTATATAACGCTTCTTACTAGTATCCAAGGCCGCCTTAAGAATGTTCAGCGAAAGGTCATCTAGTAACACAGAGTCACAGTCATCAAACACAACTACGTTCTTAGGATCTGAAAACTTGTACAGTTTGCTGTAGAGTCCAATTGCACTCATAGCACCCTTGACAACTTCGTAGCGTCTAGTTTTGCCACTTACATCATCAAAGATTGAATCCTTTTCTAGTTGTGTTTCAACACCGAAACTCTTACCAACACCTGGAGGGCCACTTACGATCATTGCACGTATGTTACCTTCCTTACATGCTCGTGTCATCTCGTCTAGGATACCAAAACGTTTGCCAATACGTTCCATGACCTGTTCATCGGTCTCTGTGTCCTTGACTGTGTTCTTGAGAGCGTTTTGCTTGACTTCATCGAAGTTGCTGTCTACGATCTCATAGTCCTGTGGTGTGTCGATCTTTACACGTATACTACGTTCTGGAAAGCCTGCTTGTGCGGCTCCATCAACAGTTACATACGCACCGTTCTTGCCTTGTTTGAAATGCTCAATGAGTGGAAACTTCATGCCTGATACATCTGTATCTGCGCCTCTGATCTTGTATGTTCCAGTCTTGAACTGTATTAATGCTGTCTTCATGTTTCGCTCCTTTTGTTAATTACTCTTACAGTATACACTCATATGCATGTGTGTCAACCATTATTTTTAATTCCATTCGTCCCAATTGTAAATGCCTTCGACCCCTTGCTCTAGTTCTTGGTCTCGCATGTCTTCGATTGATTCGAACTCTTCCTCATTCTCGATGAGCGTGTCACTGTCGTCCGGTGACGCTTGATCCAACAACTCATCCCACTCGTCCTCCATAGGACGCTTACCCCACTTAGGCCCCATTACTGACCTCCTACTGTTACTTGATATCCATATGCCCAATGACCGTTGTCCATGTCAAAGATGCATCTGTCCTTGTCCTCTACAAAGATCTTGTCCATTGCAATACCATACTTCTCTGAATGATTTTTGCACAGTTCGATCCCTGTGACTTTTGCTTCGCCGAATCTGCTGTCGACTGTTGTTCCGATTTTAATATAAGTTCTCATGTTCGCTCCTAACTTGTTAACTGTTTATACTTACAGTATATGCTCTAACTGTGTAGTTGTCAACCACTTTCTTGGGTTGATTTTTATATAGTTTTGGTGGGTTGAATGCCCGATCATTGTTGAGTCTTGCAATGCTTTTGGTGCTACGAATCAGTACCATTAGGCTACCTCCTCTTCAAGTTTGATGTACTCCTCTTGGAAGTCTGTACGATTGCCGCCGGCCAACATCCTGTATGAAGTTGCCTTGCCCTTGTAGCCGGGTTGCCAATAGTCTTCTGCCTTGACATAACGGCTAGCATAGAAGCCCTTGTCCTCTACATGGATGTTCCACGGAGTTTCCCACTCCTCACAACACACTGCGTCATCTTCCATGACGTCCGAGTAGATGATGTATTCTTCTTGATACTCATCGCTCGACTCGATCAGTGCTCGTAACTGCGGAAGCAGATCCTTGTTGCTCACACCCGGTACCACATAAGTGTCGCCACCCTTGAACTTCCAATACTGTGGACACTCACCTTTGCCATCCCAATCGTGGGCGCCGTAGTTTTCCTTGTATTGTGTTTGAATTACTAGTTTCATAAAGTTCGCTCCTTATTGTTTATACTTACAGTATAACTGGTTTTTCCGGAATTGTCAACCTCTTTTTTGCATTATTTTACAATTAATTTGTCGCGTATTTGCTAGTGTATTCGTACCACATTTCGCTATACAAATCGTCTTTGCAATCTGCTTCACTGCTTCCCTGTAGCAAACCCTCGTGTTCTTGCATCACGTCTGCAAGTTCGTATACATTTTCGCATTCGCTAATTTTATCAAAAGCAATGTCGTAAAACTTGTTTACATTGTCTTCTATTAAATTGTACATTCCCATCGTCGCTCCTCTCGCTTTTTTATTTTATAATTAACAGTAGCACACTTTTGCACTACTGTCAACTAGTTTTTTTATTTTATTTTAGCACTCCATACTAGCGTAGTTGTTGTCTTGCATGCCTTGTTCAGTAAAACTTACATCCATATTAAGTGCTTTACTAATAGCATTTTCAAATCCACTGTCAGTGTAAATTTCCCATGTTGTGTCATGTTCCACATTTACCATTTTGTAACTGTAGTCATCATCAACATTTACTGTTTCAATAACTTGTATACTTTTTACAGCAACAGTATCACTTCCATTGTAATCCCATATGCTGTCCATAGCAAGTTTAACATTGCCTTCAGTTTCATATGTTGTATAGTTTATAGTTTCATTTGCGTTTTTTTCAACGCTTGTGTGTGTTTTTGTAATGTTTAACATGTACGCTCCATAATGTTAATTGTTATTGTATTATTAATATAGCACAGTTTTTCCAAACTGTCAAGCATTAAATTAAAGTTTTTTACATACGCATACAAGCGTCTTCGCCGTCGTAATCGTGTGCTTGTTTGTCTAAAAAGTAAAAGTTTAAAATGTTATTACGTTTGCAATAATCGTGCCACATTTCACTAACGCCCTCGTTAACACAATCGTCGTCGTATCTATAATTAGTAACACATTGCATTGCTTTTTCATATGTAATTGTGTTGTCATAAAACATAGTAATTAACTTTTTTGCATTGTCTAAAATTTCTTCACACGTATCCGTTTCCCAATAATTTTCAAATTCACTGTCAAATATTTCAACTTTGTAATTTGCCCAGTGTGTTAAAAAATTTACCATGTGTTGTAATTGTGTTTTTGTAATTGTGTTTTGCATGTACGCTCCGTATTGTTATTATATTATTAATATAGCACAGTTTTTCCAAACTGTCAATTATTATTTTACAAAATACGTATAATAATCTTCCTCATGCTCCGCTATTTTGTCCCCATTTTGCAAGTTGTTGCTTTGCTCCATTTGTGTGTAAGCACGTTGTAAAAAGTAATATGTAATTTTGTTTAGTAGTTTTTGCATGTGTGTAACCCTCATTTTGTTATTGTATAATTTAATGTAGCACAAAAAACACAGTTATGCAAATACTTTTATTGCATAACTGTTATGCAATTTTAGTTGCTTAAATATACGTAATTTTCTAAGTTAACTTTTTGCATTGCTGTGTTAGCAACTACAGTTGTAAACAAACTGCTTTCATCATAGTACGTTATGTTGTTAGCAAACACTTCCATTATGCTTTGCAACGCTACGTAATCATTGCTTTCATTTTCAACGTACAGCATTTGCAACTGTGCAAAAATGTTAGCACTGTTAATAAAGTAACTTGCACTTGTGCAATCTGCTTCCACTACGTTTAAGTTGTTAAAGCAATTATTAAGTACAACATATAACGTATCCATGTGTACGCTTTTAGTTTTAGTTGTAGTTGTTTTAGTAATAGTTTTAAAGTTTTGCATGTACGCTCCTTATGCATTTGTTATTGTTTTATAGTAACACAGTTTTTCCAAACTGTCAATTATTATTTTGCATTAAAATACATGTCCTCGTTGTAAAGTTGTGTATAGTTTGCTTTTAAATTAAAATGCTGTTGTAAAATTTGTGTTGCAAGTTTGTTGCAAGTACAGTTATAAACGTTTCCACTTATAAAATTTGTGTTGTAATTTGCATAACAATCTACAACATAAGTTGTGTTATTATGCACAACATTAAACATAAAGCAAATGTCCACGTCGTCTGTGTAAATGCTTGTGCAAGTTACATGCTTACTAATTGTTTGTTGCTTTGCAAACTTATGACGTTTTTTAAATTGCTTTAAAACGCTTTGTGTGTGTACACTACTAAAACTATTATTTGTTGCTACTAAATTTTGTGTTTGCATATTTTTCCTCGCTTTTTTATTTTATAACTTAATATAGCACACTTTTTTCCAAAATGCAAGTAAAATAAACATAACAAGTTAATTAAAAAGAGGTTGACAAACCGGTATTTCCATGTTATAATATAAGTACGCTCCCGATGGGCGAAGGCTCAGGTTGGTGGCTATCCTTTAGCCACTTCCCCTGTTTCATCTTCTTCGAGTGCTACTAGAGGATCTTCCTCGTAGACCGACCATGGTAGTTCATCGTCTTCATACAAACGATAGAACTTCTCCTCGACCTCTTTCCATTCACTCCACAGTTCTCCCGAACTCTGTTTGTGAAAGCCTCTGAAGCCTCCTTCGAGGATATAACAGAGTGTGTCGCTTTGACCGTCTTCGTTAAGGTCCTTCTTGATATTTGTGAACTCGACTTGTAGCAACCTCTCTGCTAGAACATAGTGGGTAAGGTTCAACCCTCGACCGTCTTGTCCTACTACTGTTTCGGCTTCTACATCACGAAAGTCTGATGGTAAACTATCTTTAGCCATTAACTGCCTCCTTGTCTACAATGAACTTCTCGGTATCTGTTTTCTGTTCTTCTTCATACTCACGCACCATCTCAGAGAAGTTGAACTGTTCATTCAAGTCAAAGATCAAACCTGACATAGGATCTTCCATCTCATCTGCGGTAAACTCACTCATGGTCACTTCTGCATCTGCAAAGTCTTCCCACAGTCCTCCGAAGTCCATACCACCTTCATAGTAGTAAGACTTGATACTACAGTCTTCGTTGTCTGTTAGGAAATACTCGTAAGCATGAATGGGTGGTGCCCACGCACTGTCGAACCATCCGTTGATAGTTGTGCCGTCGTCGGATAGTTCAAGTCCATCCATGTCAACATCCCACTTGGTTCCCCAGTTCTGAACTCTCCAGTCATACCAGTTGTCGAAACCATCTACCAACGGTTGCACCTTGCCTTCTTTAGGCGCCGGTGAAGTTGTTCCTTCTAATGCTTCTGGCATTGGCTTGAGTTGTTGTAGCAAGGCATTGTCTTCTTTTGCCTTTGCATAGATCGCGGTGATCTTTTCTTTAGGCCCTGTTAGGGTAATCGTATTATTGCACCAATTAGGCATATTCGCTCCTTTATGTTTAATTGTTTATAGTCTTATTATAGCAGACAATACCGGTATTGTCAACCACTTATTTGTTTTGATTGTGTTGTTCTATAGCCTTTTTATCTGCGTAATGGCTACCCATTTCTTCTATGACTTCGATAGTAGACTTTTCTAGTGACTTCTTGAAGTCGGTGTTCTGGATCTTCTTAGACGTGTTGTTGAGTGATATCAACACTCGGATCCCATCTAGGATAGGATTCCCTGTTGACCAGTCTCCACTGTGTGCGTGTGTAGGGACACTGAGTGCCCCTACTATCACTGTACCTATGATTAGGTTACGCAACATTTGTTTCTGGTGTTGCTTCTGCTACGGGTTGCTTAAGACTTACACCGTACTTCTTGGCCGCTTTTTTAAGAGCGTCTTTTACGGCTGTGTCTTCGCCTGCGTATCCGATTGAGTTCAGGAATACTACAGCATCACCTTTCAACATTTCTGTTGGAAGTTCTTTGATGTTCACCCCTTGGTGTCCATTCTTATCTAGGACTTTAATCCTCATGATGTCGTTGGCAAATCTGATTTTCGTTTTGCCGTTGCTGGTACTTGAACCTGCGTATTTGTATGTTTTAGTTGTCATTATATGCCTTTCCTATTTGCGTTAAATGATACAATAATTTCTTATTGTGTTTATATAATAGCACGGTTTGGCCAAACTGTCAACCATTTTTTATCCAAAATACCTATTTAGATTCAGTATCATCTTCAGGTATATAGTTTGGACCCCAAAACGCTTTTGGTTTGGTATGAGGGTGGTTGCGGCTGTGCTCCTTAACGTCAGGAAGATCACTGTTCGCTACCCTTACCTCTCCGCCGAACTTATCCAACACCTTAGTGGCATTAGTAAACTTTCTAGCGCCATTAGTCTGTTGAAATTCTTTTATGTCAGCATAGGCCTGCTTCAGTTCCTCGACTGTAGTGATTAAACGATTCTCGTAGGTTGCTTCAACCTTACCTTTGTCGTTGGACACTACACCTGTAGGAACATTTATTCTTTGATGTTGAAACTCTGTCATTTCGTTTATCCTCCGGTTATCGTGTTGTATTTAATAACCGATTGCCTATGCCTTGTGGAAGGTGGCTCTATGCCACCAACCCTTCTATCCAACTTTGCGGAACAACTCTACCTATGTCCTTGCCGCCTAAATATTTGTTAATGTGTTTTGAAGTTGTGACGCTAAACTTCTCGTCTGTTCTAAATGCACCCTGCTCACAGTATCCTGCTACCGGAGTGCTATATGAAAACAGTACGCTCTTACCGTTTACTTCAACTTCGTTCATGTTGCTTCCAATATTTTTAAGTTTCATATGTTCCTCGCTTTGTTAGTTTATAATATATAATAACACCGGTTTTACCATTTGTCAACCCCTAATTATTCTCGGCGCTGATTGCTATCCAAACTCCGGTACCGAACAAGCATAATCCTATAAAGGACAGCATGATCATTTCACTAATAGTGTTGCCGGGACCACAATGTCCATCACAGTCTCCGCCACTGCCTGCCATCATTACAATTCCAGCAATGATGAAGAATGCTCCTAGCCATGTTTTAATTTTTTCCATTAGCCTAAGTCCTCCTCTTCTCTACCTTGTGCAAAGTCCAACAAGTCAGCCGCCATAGCCGCCGCCTGTGCTCGTGTCAACTGTACACTATCAAAAAACTTGTCTGCCGTTGCAGGAAGTTGTTGCTTCTTCTGTGTCAACTGTACACACGAACCTCTAGTCTCTCCACCCCAAAACCTTGTAAGTGATACGCCCTGTGCGTGTGATTTAAGTTCTGTACTCATTTATATCTCCTCGCTTTTTTAGTTTATATTATTATAATACACTGGAAATACCGGTTTGTCAACCAAAAAGATTAATTAATTTGAATTATTCCTAGGCCCCAGAGTGTTGCAAATATGCCACAACATATGATCAGTTCTACTTCTAAACCGCCTTGTTCTAAGAATTTTATCATTAACTTAATCCTTTCTCTGCATCTGACTGTCCTGCTAGGTAAGCCTCTCTTAGATCACCTTGTTGATACTGTTCAGGAATGTTATAACCATAGATGTGCATATATTCATCTTCACCCATGATCCTTGTGTTATACATAAACGTCTTGTCATGATCTGTAATGAAATTTAGGTATTGCCACATATGTTCGAAGTCATCACCTATCCAATCCCACTCGTTGGCTTCACCTAGTTTTAATAGGTCTTCGAGAGTGTATTGTTTAAGTCTGTCAAACGATAGTTGGTTCTTGACTTCAAGTGTTTCTAGATCCACACAACCTTCAAATGGATTGTTATCTAGTTCTGTGTCTACAACCAAGTATCTCATTCTGTGTAGGTTGTATTCGAAGAAGTTCTGGTTGTTGTATGTGCTTTCCCAGTCTTCGTTCTTATCGTAAAAAAAGTTTATTTCTGCTTTGTTCATCTCGCTCCTTGTTGTTGTTATATTACGAACCTACCTAATAGTCCTGCCAATGTCATGCACAGGTTCACACACATGATCGGCTTGTCCTTCATATAGTATCCAGCGACCAACCATAGGATACCACCTGTTATTTGCAACCAAAAGCCCCATTCAACTCCTGCGGAGAATAAACCAAAGCCGATGATTAGGGCGACCGTAGCCGCCCATTTCAAAGTGTCTAACACTAGGCCGCAAGCCTTAGGTGTGCCGCCGGTACTCTCCACTTGCCATCTATGCCACAGTCTACCTGTACATACTTGATGGCAGTCTTGATCACTGTACCTTTAACAGTCTTACCATACCTGCCGTCGAATTCAACAGTGTCCCCACTTCTTAGAGTGTTGGCCATCTGTCTGTGTGCCTGCGATCTCGCATACTTCACAGCCTCTACAACCTTGTTAAGGTCCTTAGATTCCATGTTGTGGATCTCTGCAATTATTGTTGATAGTTTCATATGTCGCTCCTTATTGTTAATATAAGTATATTGTAACAGATAATACCGGTATTGTCAACCATTATTATGCCGCTTGTTTATTGAGTTCTGAGTATGCTTCAAAGTTCCTAATAGGAGTATTCTCTTTGTATGACTCCCGGAACTTGAACATGTCTCCGAAGTGTTGTTTGTATGCTGTAATGAATACAGCCGCATCACCATCTTCTTCTAGGTATGCTGTCCTACCGTTGCTGTATGAGTAGTCCGAGATCTTGTCCTGGATGCCCAAGGATACCAAGTCCTTGTAGGGTACTGCCAACCAACCGTGTCCTGGATCAGTGTGGAATATATATGTTGTGTCTTTCATGTTCGCTCCGTTTCTCTATTGTTATTATAATATAGCACAGGTATTACCGGTTGTCAACCTCTTTATGCAACCTTTCTTTCTTCCAACATTTCAAGATGTCTTTTCAACATATCGATATGTTCTAGGATAGCATACTTCTCTAAAGGTTTGAACTGTGGGTTCTCGTAGTGTGTATAGAACCATTCACCTTGTGCCTTGCCCATGTAGTCCTTCTTGCCTGTGTTGTTCTTAAGCAGGTAGATGTATTCTTCTCCTGTGTTGAACCCTTCAGCCATGTACTCAGCCTCGTCCTTGTAGACTTTAGGACCTTGATCCTTTTCGCCTCTGTCTCTGCCGTAGTATACATTCTGAACATCGTGCATGGGATTGTCTCTGTCATCAAAGTCGATCTTCTCCCCAACTATGAATCTCCATGATGAACTATTACCTAGATCGATTGCTTCACCCACCTTGGCCGGATCCATCCAATAGTCTACCAGTGTGTAACCAAGTCCACCCGGATAACCATCCCAATGTTGATATGCTGTTTTGATTGTGCCATCCTCTAACTGGATGCCTATTCTTGCTCTTGTTGCCATTTGTTTCGCTCCTTGTTGTTTAATTTATAACTTACTATAGCAGGCAATACCGGTTTTGTCAACCATTATTTTCCACACAGAAACGATAGAAAACTACCTCGTCCACAGCAAGTTTGAATTCATCCAGGGTGGCACCGCGATATGGAGATATCCGATGCCATGTGCTGGGTGTTTGACCCCATGGCACCAACTGCCAATCAGGGTCTCTAATCTCGTGGAAGATCTTTCTATTATCCTCTTCTTCTTGTATGTCCTGCTCGTAGGTATAGCCTCTGTATTCCAACTACGCGGCCTCCTTGAAGAATGTTTGAACTGGTTCCCAATCACAGCCATCATCTGTTACATGCCATGAGCCTTTCATGTGTAGGAACAAGTGACTCTCTCTACACTTTCTGGATCCTGCTGGTTGTGTTCTAGGTGCCCAAAACATATCGTCACCGTAGCCTTCTACCCAGTCTTCACGTTTGATGTCTGCATGTGCTGTGACATACTTCTTGGCATCTTCTAGTGTGGGTACCGAACGTGCTAGGAAGTCTGCGAACTGTTCTATGTTCTCAACTTCGTGCTTGGTGCTTACCACATCGTAACCACAGTATGCTATCTTAATCTTGTACATATTATATCCTCGCTTTTTTAGTTTATAATATATAGTAGCAGGATTAACCGGTTTTGTCAACCAAAAAATTACCTATTTGGAAAATAATTTCCTGAGCCGATGCTAGTATGGGCTCTGCAAGTGAGGGATCCACATAATATAATGTGCCCACAACTCCGATGGCAATTCCAATGAGTATTCTCATCTAGTCCTCCAGTTCTACGTCAGGCATGTCTGCCTCCAGTTGTTTAAGTTCTTTGACCAAGCCGATGAACTTCGAAAACACTATGTCCAAGTCCTCGCCTTGTTTCAAACTCCCGTGCCAATCATGATCGTGTGGCATGGTATAGCCTTCTGCTAGGTGATGATGATCATCAAAGTAGCCCTGCCATTCTCTTAGTTCTCTAACCTCCACGTATAGGAAGCCTACAACAACTATGAGAGCACCCGCAATGGCCCCTCTTATTAGGTCACCGTTCTTCATGTTCAATCTCCATTTGTTATTCATATTATCCTTAGTATAGCATCTCTGCACAGTTTGTCAACCGGTTTTTTCGGAAAAGAACAAAGACACGAAAGAACGAGAAAATGTATACTACCTGCACAGCCATTCTCGCCCCGTGCAAAATCTTTCATAATCTCCAATATTATTCGGCAATCTCGCCCCATAGTCCGTGACAGTTTCCGGTGTTGACATGTATTGACTAATGACATCTCGTCCTTGTTGATCGGTCGTTGAACAAGCCGTCATTAATAGTATGCTCGTTGATATCATGCTCATTGATAACCACCTCATGACCTTATGCGTATTGACGCCATGTGTTGATACATTCATTGATGTGTGCATTGACCCTTCCTTATTGTTTATACTATACAGTATAGCATGGTTTTACCACTTTGTCAACCACTTTTTTACACTATATGAACTGTAGCCAGACTCTGCATACTATACACTATATAAGAGAGTATTACACATAGTTCAAGAGTGGGACCCCGAAGAATGAGGGGTCATTGTGAAAGCACCATATATGCCAGGTTGTAGGGGCCT
>VMHT01107647.1_pt1 | contig 12994 bp, 30 predicted proteins | sample 4693611 | NCBI WGS metagenome assembly VMHT01 (sample SAMN12280063, study PRJNA550983) | marine metagenome | isolation source: seawater sampled from same location over 5 years 0.02-0.2 micron viral filtrate | place: USA: collected off the coast of southern California halfway between the port... ... | reverse complement strand
TGGAGCAGGACTTTCTCCTTGGATTCATTTTACAAATAATACTTCTGGTACTGGTGTAAATGATGGAACACTCATAGGTACTGAAGGTGTAGATACATACATATTAAACAGAGAGAGTGGAACGACAAGATTTCACACTGCCAATACAGAACGCATGAGGATTGATAGTAGTGGTAATGTGCTATTTGGGGGGACTACTGCCGTGCCATCTGGTAGTGTTGGGGGTTCAGCTTTTGAACCTGCAGGTGATAATCGTATGATTTTAAGTTTAGGTTGCACTACAACATCAAATCGTAATGTTGCTACTTTTCGTAATTCAAATAATCTTGTTGGTACAATAAATGTAAGTGGCTCTTCAACAGGATTTAACACCTCTTCAGACTACAGACTTAAAGAAAACGTAGTAACAGATTGGGATGCAACCACAAGACTAAAACAACTCAAGCCCTCACGCTTTAACTTTAAGACAGACAAAGATACAACAGTAGATGGCTTTTTAGCACATGAGGTATCAAGCATTGTACCTGAAGCAATTACTGGTGAAAAGGATGCTGTAGATGCAGATGGAAACCCAGAGTATCAAGGTATAGACCAAAGTAAACTTGTAGCACTTCTTGTTAAAACAATACAAGAGTTAGAAGCTAGGATAACAGCATTGGAGGGTAAGTAATGACCTCAACATTAAAAACAGATACATTAACAGGCGTAAGCACAGCAGGGTCAATTTCTGTCACAGGAGAGGGTAACTCTACAGCTACCAACTTACAACAGGGTTTGTCTAAATGTTGGGTAAAGTTTGATGGAACAGCTTCTTCAAGTCACATAAATGATTCATTCAACACATCAGGTTTTAATGACGTAACAACTGGAGATTATATAATTTCCATAGCTAATAATATGAACTCCGCTCATTTTTCCACAACAAGTTCTATAGGTAACAATAGTAGTAGCAATGCAGGAATTAATAGACAAGAACAAACGGGTTCAAATGATTCAGGCACATTCCATTTTGAAAGTACTGAAACAGGAGACACATCAGACTCTAATGCAGACGTAGCGGGGTGTAGTTCAACAATCCACGGAGATTTAGCATGAGCAAATTAAAAGTAGATACACTAGAAGGTAAAGCGTCCGCAACAAGTATTACTCTACCCACAACTACAAATATTGGTTCAACGCCTTTGGTAAGTGCTTCTGCAAACTCTATGACAATTAAGGGTGAGGGTTCTGAAACTACCAATATACAACAGGGTTTGTGTAAAGCGTGGGTGCATTGGAACAAACAAGCCAGTCCAGAGAAACAAGATAGCTTTAACATAAGTGCTGTAAATGACGTAAGCCAAGGTAAAACATCAATTAATTTCAATAACGATTTTGTAAATAATGATTATGCTTGTGTCATGTATCAGAATGGTCATACAGGAGTTGGTACAGGAGATTTTAATAATCAATCTGCAGGAGGTTTACTGTCGAGAGCTACAGGGTCTGTTGCTTGTGTTGCTTATGATACTGGTCTAGTTGACGCAGGATTAAATGATGTTATTGCTCACGGAGATTTGGCATGACCCCAGAATTTCAAGGAACACATTTATGGAATAGATTAGGATGGGCAAAAGAAAACCTAGAACCTTACAGAACTGAATATTGCATTGTATGGGAAGACCCAGACGAAATAGATGCACCTGCAACGATTACACACCCTGACCCTAACTGGATGGCGTGTGCCTTAAATGGTGGAATACTACCACCTGTATGGGTCTATTGGGAACTCAAGAAGGATGAAGCAAAGCCTGACTTTGTAAAGCACACAAGAGGTTATCTTCTTCACAACACAAAGCCTATAGAAGCAATGACAGAAGAACAGGCAATAGAATATCTCATTCAAAAGGATATACCAGAAAGAGTATGGAGAGAATACGACAAGGCAAACCACAAGCGTTTGCTAATATGTAAGAAAAAGCAACTACCCCAACATCGAACATGGCGTAACGCTTGGAAAATAGACCAACAACTTGTGGCATAGGAGAAAAACATGGCAACCAAATCATTCATAACTGACAAAGATGGTGCAACAATAGATGTGTCTACTGCAACTTTACCATCTGACAGGCACTTTAGAAACGCTTGGAAGATAAGTGGTTCTGTTATTTCAGAAGATTTGACCGAAGCAAAAAAGCTATTTAAAGACAAGATTAGACAAGTGCGAAAGCCTTTACTAGAGGCTGAAGATGTTGTTTATATGAAAGCATTAGAAGCTGATGACGCAACGGCTAAAACTGCGTCTGTAAAGAAGAAGAAAGCCTTAAGAGATGCACCTGCTAATAGTGCTATTGATAGTGCGAATACCATAGCTAAATTAAAATCAGCATGGGATGAATCAACACTAGGAAAGAGTCCATACAGCTAATGACCAAACAAGACATAAGTGCAATATTAATGGAACTAAGCGTCTTAAAAAACGATATGTACCATTTCAGACAGGACATGGAACGTAGGGTTTCACGACTAGAAAGAATAGTTATTTCCATAACAGCCTTTTATGTAATAAGTTCATTTGGGGTAATCTTTAACACTATTGTTCTATGAAGTGACCACAGGGGGGTTAGGAAATGTTTGACCCTGTAAGTATAAGCGCAAGCCTAGCAGTCGCAAGCACCGCTTTTAATGGCTTAAAAAGGGCATTTCACGCAGGTAGAGAGCTTGAATCTATGTCGCAAGACCTATCAAGATGGATGGGTGCAGTTTCTGATATTGATAACGCCCACAAGTCAGCTAAAAACCCATCGTTGTTTAGAAAGGTTATGAATGGCAAAAGCATAGAGCAAGAAGCCATCGAAGCATTTACCGCCAAGACCCAGTTAGAACAACAAAGAAATGACTTAAGAACGTTCATTCAATACAGTCACGGACAGTCTAAATGGGATGAATTACTGCGAATGGAAGGTGATATTCGCAAGAGAAGACAAAATGAGGTTTACGATAAACAAAAACTTAGGGAAAAGGTTATCACTATTGTTGCACTCATTGTCGTTCTTAGTGTTGGTGTCGCTATACTTGGTCTTCTTATCTACTCCCTTATGGGACTCGACAGGGGATGGTTTGACTAAATGTGTAAGGAAGCAAGGCGGTCAAGAAACATTTGAATGGTTATGCGTAGAAGGGGAAATAATATATTTAGCTAAATCCGACAACATAAAAAACTGTTATACTTGTTTTCTAAAAAAGTTTAGCGAATGGACTTGGGAACAGGAAAAAAGAAAAGGGATTAGAGAAGACCCAAAGTATGTAACGTGTAGGAGATATAAAAGAGTGACAGCAAAAAGCGGACAACAAGTGTGTTTATACAGGGGTGCAAACAATACCTATACTTTAGTCGTTGAGGGTCAATGCCCTTCAGAATATCGTTGTATATATGACCCTAACGGAGAACCGCCCAATATAGATAGCGTTGTAGATTCACTAAATAAAAGTTTTAAAAAATGACACAAAAGAAACTAGAAAAAGATTCAAAATATAACGAAATGGACGCTAACAAAGATGGTGTAATTTCCGATATAGAAATTGATAGTTGGCAACAAGCCGAAGAAGTCAAAAGAATAAACAGAAAACAGCGACATCAAAGAAACATGGCGTGGGTTGCTTTAGGGTCTATGTTGGTCTTCACAATAATAATGTTCACCCCCTTGATACCAGACTCACGAATAAAACTACTCACAGACCTATCAAACCTATTTTATCTGGCACAAGCAGGAATAGTTGGTGCTTTTATGGGGTTTTCGGTTTTAGATAGAACAGGGGGTAAAAAATGAGTTTATTAGCGTCACTTGTTGAACCAGTCACAGGGTTACTAGATAAGGTGATTCAAGACAAAGACAAGAAAGCACAAATCGCTTTTGAGTTAAGCACGATGGCAGAACGACACGCTCAAGAACTAGCGTTATCACAAATAAAAGTAAATCAAGAAGAAGCAAAAGGTAATTGGTTTCAATCTTCATGGAGACCGCTTATTGGATATATTTGTGCATTTTCACTAATGATAAATTATCTTATATCGCCAATTTGTGCAGGATTTGGTATAGTTATTCCGCAAGCTGATATGTCGGTAATGATGCCTTTATTACTTGGTATGTTAGGAATTGCAGGGATGAGAAGCGTAGATAAAGCGTTCAAAACAGATACAAAGGGGAAATAATATGGCTTTTACATTATCACAGAGAAGTTTAGGACGATTAGACGGAGTAAAGAACCAAATACATTCAGTAGTCACTACAGCCATAGGACTGACGAATTGCGATTTCGGAGTCACTTGTGGACTAAGAAATATTCAAGAACAAGAGGAATTAGTGGCTAGAGGTGCTTCACAAACAATGAACAGTAAGCACTTAACAGGCGATGCGGTTGACGTAGTTGCTTATATTGGCTCAAGGATTTCTTGGGAATTGAACCTGTATGATGAAATAGCAGATGCGTTCAAAGAAGCATCAATAAAAGAAGGTGTTCCGATTAAATGGGGTGGTGCTTGGAGTGTACCAGACTTGCGTGATTGGGAAGGTACAGCCGAAGAAGCAAGGGAATCTTACATAGACCTAAGAAAAAGTCAGAAAAGGAAATATTTTTTAGATTGTCCTCATTTCGAGCTAAGTGTTTGATTTTATTGAATAAATCCCAGGGAACAAAGACATGAAAAAACAAATATACATGAAGCTTTATGACTTCTTCTCAAAGATAGCGAGTTATTTTCTTAGAAAATCATTGAACCAAAAAACCAAAGGGGGGTATCATGGTACTAACACCAAAACAAAAAAAACTACCAAAAGGACTACAGCAAGCAATTCTAAAAAGCCAAAAAAAGGGTAAGAAAAAGAAAGGAAAAAAGTAATGCCATATCACACAGGAAAACATTCTAAAGGAATGAAGAAGAAGAAGAAAACCAAAAAGATGAAAAGAAAAAAGCGTTAGATGGTTTTAGTAAAATCCATAAAAAAGTTCACTAAGGACTTAACACCCAGACAACGCAAGACCATGAATAACCATGCTAGGCATCATTCTATAAAGCATATGAAAGAAATGGCTAAAGACTTAAAGTCTGGAAAGACGTTTGCACAAGCACACACAAGAGCAATGCAGAAAGTCGGAAAATGAATGGGTTTACAACAACAGCTACTATTTCTGAGCTTATAGACAAAAGACCTATAGGACGTAAAAGAAAACGCACCAGAAAGAATAAAATGCCCTACAAAGGCAATTTAAAGGCAGTACAACGGCTATTGCCAATAAAAAGGGTGAACTACTAGGGGGATAACTAAGAACGCACAGGAACGTTCATTTCAATTATCTCTTTTACTTGGTCTAAACATTCAGTAACTCCACCCTTGACGATAAAGTGAGGTGTACCCATAGCTTTAGACTGCACCGCCCAGAGCTTTTGTGTATCCGAAAGCCTACCTTTTTCATTCTTCAACTCAATGTAAAGCACACGCCCTTCTGGATATTCTACAATAATATCTGGACAACCAGACTTCAGACCCATCTTTTTCAGCTTTAAATGATAGCCTATAGACTTTCTACCTTCATTCGGAACATGGAAATGGCGAAAATGGTAGTATTTACACAGGTAATTTAGGTAATCATTACAGGCTATTTGTATGTCTGATTCTTTTGTCATAAGGGGTAAGTTCTAAGTTTTAATGAGATTGCACCCATTTAAGTTATAAAATTTACCCCCTATGTATACAAATCGAATTGGAGTTCTGTTTGTATATTCCGCTAGTCTTAGAAGGAATATTATAAAAATACCAATAAAAAACCAATAAAACAAGACTTTAAAAAATTAGTGAAAAAAATAGTTGTTGACAAAACCTAGAAAGTATGTTAGGTTTAATTATAAACAAAAACAATATTGGAGTTCTAAATGAGATTAATTTATAACGATGGTGGCAGACAAGACTCTGGCAGAAAAGGCACAGCAGGAGATTGTGCTGTTAGAGCTATGGCGATTGCTCTTAATCTTCCCTACGATGTTTGCTACAAAGAGATTGCACAAGCAAATAAAGATTTTGGGTTTGCTAAATCGGCTCGCAACGGAGTTTACAAAGATGTTTATGAGTACGTTTTGCGTAAACATGGGTGGATATGGTGCAAAGCTCCAAAAATTGCAGGAAGAAAAGCACGTTGTTCTGACGTTCCAATTAAACCTGCTATTTTGCGAATGGCAGGACATTATTCAGCTTTGCTTGATGATGGCATAAACGATATTTGGGATTGCCGTTTGAAAATGGTCTATGGATATTGGGCAAAGCCTTAAACTTCATTAACCATAATAAATTAAGGGGGATTCGTTCCCCTTTTTTTTTGTAAATTTTTTCATTTTTATTGTTGACATTTAATAACCTAGCTTATATTCTAGGTTTATAGACGTTAATAATAATAATAAATTGGAGTTCAAAATGACAAATTTACAAAGACATATAGATGATGCCCTTGAGTTATCTTCTAATGGCTACTTCTTTTCTAAATCACAACAGAAAGAAGCTTTAGACCATCTAAACAGAGCATTTGACGCTATACGCAACACTCAATGGGATGGTGAATTGATGCAGAAATCAACACCAGAAGAAAGATGGGAATTGAGTTGCGATATCCCTTCAAGTTTACATTTGGTCAAAGAAAAGCATAGGCACATTTTTGCAAAGCTTTCTATGGATTGCGATACAATTTTTGAATTGGTTTCGTACAGAAACGCTTTTAAAAACTTTGAAATCGTTCCACAGACAAAAGAAAATAATGATTATTCTGAAGTCATGCAGTTTATTGTTTCTGGTGTTCAATCAAACTTCAAGGACGATGGTCGAAACTACTTGAAAGAAAAGCTAGGTGAAGACCTATACAGACGAGTTCGATGGGATTGGCATTTCGTTAGAAACTCAAGAGGTACAGACTTCATCAGAGTATTTTGGTTTCTTGATGGTCGTATCACTAAGCTTCAAAGCATCTTAGTTATGGGGGTGAAATAATGAGAAAAGCAATTAGAAGTAAGCTCAATAATATTATGTGGGCGAAAGCATCACCAAGAGTAGGTAGCACCAGACCACGCTACTTTGCTCAGTTATCAAGAGATTGGTTGAAGAGGGATTTCTTTTTAGAAAAGGAAGGAAGAGTCTGGTTTGTCTTTTGTAATATCACAGGGGAACGATTTGCCCATGCAAGTAATTTAGAGGTCTTGAATATTAATCTCAATAAGGAAAACGAGGGCAATAGGTTATTCAAAAAATGGGATGGAGATAACCGATGATAGAACAACCAACAAAAATAGGGAACTCAACGCTTTATAACGCTAGGGTTCTCAATATGTCAGTCGCTAAATATTACGGCTTAGTAAAAGAATATTGTGAGATTGTTTCTAAAGCTAGGGAAGCCAGTAAAGACGATTTAGAGAAGAATGGGGTGCAAGCAGAACTCACACTGTACTTCTCAGTCAAAAAACATCTAAATCAGTTGGTCTTACAAAAGCTAATGAAAGATAAAATAGAAAAGTTTGGAGCAAATAAAAGATGAATAAATTACTAGAAATTGTTTTTGATTGTGCGTTTTTGCTTATGTTCTTTGCAGTTTGTTATTTTATACTGGTCGCTTTTACATAGACATAACCAAAAAAATAGAATAGGTTTTAAAATGAATTGGAGTTCAAATGAAGAAATCAAAACTAATTTTTACTTTATTGTCAGCAGTTTTTATTGGTGGGTGTTCAACCATGCCAATAGTTGACTCTAGGGGGAAATCATCGGCAAATATTCAAGGAGATATGAACCGATACCATGACGATTATTATACCTGTAAAAGCTTAGTAAAAGACCAGACCAGTTACGTTTGGGATAAGAGCAAAGCAGTCTATAATGGTCTAAGGTGGCGAGTGTTGTGGCTATCACCCAAAGTAAACACCAGACGAGATTTTATAAACAGGTGTTTAGAGGGTCGTGGTTACAACGTAATTAATAAATAAAGGAAATAAAATGATAATAGATAAAATATTCGATAATACAAAAGATGGAGTACCTAACTACTCTATAGATTTGATAGATGGCACTAGGCTATATTATAGGGGTGTTTCTATGAACCCCATGCCACAAAAAGGGGATGCGATAAACTACACAGTTATCAATACTAAGACTTCAGCTAATGGTAATCAGTACACCAATATCAAAGACCTTGAAGTAGCGGTTAATCCAAATGAACAACAGGCATCGTATCAACAGTCTGAACCGCAATACGCACCACAACCCCAGTACACGCCCACACAACCGCCACAACCAGTTCCACAGGCTAACACTACCTTTACACCTAAACCTGCTTCTGGTGGCATGAATAAAAGCGATACACAGCGTTGCGATATTTTTACCACAGGAGTTGTAGGGAGAGCCATGTCAAGCGGACATTTTTCCATAAACGATATTGAGGAACTAACTAAAAACGCTGTAAGGGCATTTAATGAAAACCTTAAAGAACTATAAGAAGCTTTTCAGCGACTTTTGGGGGTATCACGAAACCGATATCCCCTTATGTTGGAATTGTCATAAAGAAGTAGCGGTGGATATTCATCACCTAATACCGAAGGGAATGGGTGGAGTTAAAAACAACAGGCTTAACAGAATAGATAATCTATACGCCCTATGTCGCAAGTGCCACACTTTAGGACATTCTGACAAGGAACTTAACGAGCAATGGAAAAAAGATTTATTAGAACGAATTGAATGGAAAAAGGATAGCTGAATGATTGGTAGAAATATATGTGAAGAAGTTCTCAAAATTATAAAAAACAGGGGAACAGATTATGGTGATATTCAAAAAAACCATGAACAAATAGCTAAAGGATGGTCAGTTATTCTTGGAATAGAAATCAAACCGCATCAAGTCGCATTGTGTAATGACTGGCAAAAGACAGTTAGGTTAACAACAAACCCCAAGCACCATGATAGTTACAAAGACAAAATGGGGTATATGATAACCTACTCAGAGTGCATAAAGGACGAATGATGGACATATACTCACTACAGTTTGACCCCCATAAAATTTCCCATCAACAGGAAGAACTAGGGATGATATTTGCGGATTTAGATACAGCCGTAGAGCTAATGAAAAAAGAAGAAAAGATGATAATTGCTGAACTAACACTTCAATTTTCACGCCAAAAAATGTATAAGAATATGAAGGAATTAGATGGGTTAATATTCACCCATGAAAAGTTTAGGGATTTTACTAATAGATATAGTGAAACCTTAAAGAAGAGGAATCGAGCCAAGATAAGGTTTGAGTCCTTTAAAACTTTTGTTGACAATCTTAGGACTAAAATTGTGAACGAGAGAATCATGACGCAAAATAACTTATAGAAAGGAGTTAAAATGTCAAAAAAATCACAAAAGGAAAACGTCTTAGAATACCTTCAAAGAGGTAACAAGATAACCCCATTAGAAGCTTTATATCAATTCGGCTCTTTTAGATTGAGTGCGATAATATTTGATTTAAGGCAAGAGGGTTTCAACATAATCACTCACAATAAAACAGTCGATGGCAAAACATTTGCTGAATATGAACTTGTGAAGGGTCAAAACAATGAATGATTATGATAACTCAAAAAGCTTCTTAGAGTGGGAAATGGACAGAGCTATTGACGAAAGAAAAGACCACGCCATAGCCAAGCACATGAGTCAAATAAGGGTTATGGATAGGCTTTTAACCTCTCTCATGGAATATACAGAGAATTTCGGTCAAGAAAGCAATGTGTATAAAGATTGTGTCCTTTTATACGCTCAAATAAAGAAGAACAAAAAGCATCTTCAAGAGTGGGTGGATAAGATATGAGAGAGCATTTTGAAAAATTTGATTTATTGCCTTTATCCTTTAGTCACCTTAATGAGTTCGCTTTTTATAGGGAACGATGGGCGTTGAAAAGAATATTCGGCTATGAGTTCCCTACAAGTGCATCTGGTATTAGGGGTCAGTCTGTCGAGTCTGGCATCAATATGTTTCTTAATGGAATACCCATAGAAGAAGCGTCAGAAAAAATGATTGCGGAGTATGATACTAATTGCTCTAGGATAAATGACCCAAAGATTGAGGATGAACGGAATAACTTAGTGCCATTATTACAGCTAGGAACTAAGGAGTTTCAAAAATACGCTTACTCATGGAATCTATTGACCTATCAAAAAAAGGTAGAACTAGAAATAGATACTATCCCTTTCGTTGGGTATACCGATTTTCATTTTGAGGATAAGAAGACCAAAGAAGATTTTTATATTGATTTGAAAACGTCTAAAAGCCTTCCTCAGAGAGTAAGCATTTCTCATGCTATGCAACAGTCTATTTATCAGAAAGCAACTAACGCTACGCAACATTTGTGGTATCTAAAGAACCCTACGAAAACCAAAGATGCAGAATTTATTGCAATGTCTTTAGATGATTATGGTGAGCCTATGCGAATATGTAAGCACATTCTAAAGGTTATGGGTAATTACCTAAAAACTGTTGATAACCCAGATGACGTTAGAAACTCTCTAGTTCCAAACCCAGACAACTGGATATGGAAAGAACAGACAGTATTGCAAGCTAGAAAGGACGTTTGGGGATATTAAACCAAAAAACCCCTTTAGGTTTTCACTTAGAGGGGTTACAATAAACTAAGATTGGAGTTCTAAAATGATTATACACGAAAATTCAAAACCTACCCAGAAGATGAAAGCATGGTATCTATTCACAGAAGATTTTGTGGCAGGTACGCAACACCTATCAGCACAGTCATTGGGTATTTATATTCGGTTGCTATGCTTTAACTGGAATAAAAGGTGTGCAGGTATACCAAAAGATAAAGAAACACAGTACAGAATAGCGAGCTGTTTTACACTTAGTGAAACCAGTAGTTGTGATAAGGTGATTGAAGAGTTCTTTGTGCTTGTTAATGACCATTACCAAAATGAAAGACAACTACAAGAATATCTCTATATTTCAAGGAGAATGGAAGCATCTAAGGAAAATGGTAAGCTTGGCGGTAGACCAAAAAAACCTAGCGATGAACCTAACCCTAACCTAGATAAAACCCCCCTACCCCTAACCCCTACCACTACCCCTAGACAAACCAAAGTAAGTTATACTCCCCAATTTTTAAAATTTTGGGAAAAGGTAGCGAATAAGGTATCTAAGGGAACAGCCGAAAAGAACTATATGAAGCTAGAAGACGAATGGATAGAGAAGCCAGAAGAACTAGCGGATAGTTACAACAAATATTATAAATCTGTTGAAGATAAAAAGTTTGCTAAACAACCTGCATATTGGCTTTCAGCTAAGAAGTATGAAGACGAAAAGCCTAAAGCACTAAGCACAGAAAAGGTTGATTTGTACCCCCATAGACTCAAAGACTACAAAAAGGTTGTAGAAGAAAAAAGGTCTAGGAATTATGTTTCTCAACAAGCGTTACACCATATCGAGGAAGTTCAGAGAGCTATAAAAGATGGTGAGTTCTCTAAAGATGATGCTGAAACATATTTAGATTTAAGGGGGTGGTTATGAATAAAGATAGACCTTTATCATTATGTGATGATTTTAACAGCGGTGTTTGCGATGTTCTGGAGTGGTGTATTTGTGAAGCTGTTGAAACCATACAAACACACATTGAAGTCGATATAGTGGATTTATCAGAGAAGGATAAAAAAAAGTATTTCGATAAATTGCAACAGAAAATAAAAGCGATTAAATAAATGCTAGAGATTATTACATTCACCATGTATCTAATAACCATAACGGATATAGAAAACCCTAATGTGGAAGTTCACCGCCTTGTTTTTGATAACCATGCGGAATGTGTCGCTTTAGCAAAACAAATTAACCAAGTCCGTGACCCTATTTCTACTAAAAAGAATTGTAGAAGTGTCATTAACTATTATTGGGATTTTCCATGAGTAAAGCACAGAAAATAGTGGGTTTTGGTAATAGCAGAGAAAAAAATGATTTTTATGCAACGCCAGAAGATTCAACCGAAAGCCTTATGAAAGTTACACAGTTTAGGGGTGATATTTATGAACCCTGTTGTGGTCAAGGGCATATATCAAAAGTTTTAATAAATAACGGCTATAATGTGTTTTCTAGTGACTTGGTTGATAGAGGTTATGGGACACCACGCATTGATTTTCTCATGGAAACAAAAAAGCACGATAACATCATTACAAACCCACCATTTAAGAACGCATTAGAGTTCGCTGACAAAGCATTAGAACTAGCTAGGTATAAGGTGGCTTTACTTCTCAAACTAAGCTTTCTGGAAGGTGTAGCAAGGCGAAATTTCTTCAAGAGATACCCCCCAGAAAAAGTATGGGTATTTAGTCAAAGACAGGCACTAATGAAGAATGGTGAAGCTTATAGCGGTGGTATGTTAGCTCTAGCATGGTTTGTTTGGTCTAAAGGTAATATTGAATCACCAACAATAGGATGGATATAATGGATAAAGATTACGAAAAAATATTTGCACTCAAGCCTATAGTTCCAGATACAGGTCAACGGAACACTAGGGTTTTCAAAAAGGAAACAGTTGAGAAATGGAAAAAGATTGCAGATAAACATCGCAAAGAAAACAAGAAAAAACTTTAAGAACATCAAATAAGTCCTTGATATCCCTGGATTTTTTGTATATCTTTATATTATGGAAAGAGAAAAATTAAAAATAGGACAAATCGTAAAGCTAGACAGCTATGATTTTACCAAGAAACTTTTTAAGATTGTTGGGTTCACACCAAAGAGAATTAAAGTAATAAGACTATCAACTGGTTTTGATTGTCATTGGTACATAGTAAGTTCAACAATTACAGAAATAGTTGAATAATAATCCATTTATTGTTAAATCTTATAAGTGGCATTAGCCGACATAGTTAAGGACTGTTTGTTGTAGTAATATAATGATTAGTGGTTGAACCTTGAGAAGCTATGCCACACCAAACCTAACTATGGGGTA
>VMHT01205337.1_pt1 | contig 12996 bp, 11 predicted proteins | sample 4693611 | NCBI WGS metagenome assembly VMHT01 (sample SAMN12280063, study PRJNA550983) | marine metagenome | isolation source: seawater sampled from same location over 5 years 0.02-0.2 micron viral filtrate | place: USA: collected off the coast of southern California halfway between the port... ... | reverse complement strand
CGTCGTGCTAATTGAGTTTTTACGTCAGGCTACAGAGTTAGGCGCCTCGGATATTTTTGTGACAGCAGGTTTTCCGGTCAGTGCCAAAATTAATGGCGAGCTGACCACCCTGGGCGGGGACAAACTATCTTCCTTTCAGGCCAAAGAGTTAGTGCATAGCATCATGGAAGCGCGCTATGTTGAAGAGCTCAATACCTTGAAAGAAGCTAATTTTGCCGTAGGTATCAGTGGTCTTGGGCGGTTTCGTTGCTCGGCGTTCTGGCAGCGGGATTCGGTGGGCATGGTGATTCGCCGGATTGTTACCGAAATTCCGAAAGTTGATGATTTAGGCCTGCCGGCTATTTTGAAAGATGTGATTATGAGCAAACGAGGGCTTATTCTGATGGTGGGAGCCACTGGCACCGGTAAATCCACCTCGCTGGCCGCCCTTATTGATCACCGCAACCATAATTCTACCGGCCACATATTAACCATTGAGGATCCGGTGGAATTCATCCACCGTCATGGCAAATGTGTGGTGACCCAACGGGAAGTCGGCATCGACACCCATTCTTTCGAAGATGCGCTGAAAAGCTCGTTGCGCCAGGCCCCTGATGTTATATTGCTGGGCGAAATCCGGTCTATGGAAACCATGGAATATGCCATGTCGTTTGCCGATACCGGACACTTATGTGTGGCCACACTGCATGCTAATAACGCCAACCAGGCCATTGAACGTATCATGCATCTGGCACCCAAAGAGCTGCACCCTAAGCTGCTGTTTGATTTAAGTCTGAATTTGCGGGCTATAGTGGCTCAGCAGCTGGTGCCTACTCAAGCCGGCGGTCGCACCGCCGCCATTGAAGTTTTACTGAATACGCCTTATGTCAGTGAGCTAATTCAGTCTAACCGGGTAGGGGAGCTGAAAGAGGCCATGAAGAAGAGCCGCGAAGCGGGAATGCAAACCTTTGACATGGCCCTTTATGATCTGTACCAGCGGGGAGATATTGACCTGGAGCAAGCATTGCATCATGCTGACTCTCCTAATGATCTGCGATTAATGGTCAAACTCGATGCCAACGATGGATCGGATTTAGGCTCGCTGAGTAATGTTTCAATCGATATGGATTAACCATGCAAAAGCTGTTTGGCAGTGATGACCGGTTTTTAATTCAGCGCCTGCGCAGTGAGCTGGAGGCTGCGGGTATTCCATATCTGATGAAAAATGAATATGTGGCGGGCGCCGTAGGTGAATTACCCTGGCAGGATGTGCAGCAACAGGTGTGGTTAATCGACGAAAGCTGGGGCCATCAGGCCGCCAAAGTCGTTGAAAGTCTCAGTGAGGCGGGGCGCTGTTTTTGTGAAAATTCTGACTGGCAATGTGCCCAGTGTAATGAGATGAACGAAGGCGCCTTTGCGATTTGCTGGCAGTGTCAGGCGCCCAAGCCGGAACCATGCTGCCATCGTCAGACGCCGTTGCCGGCAACCTGATACCACTAATACTGATTTTCTGCCCAGCTGGTGAAGATCACACAGGCTGAAACACTGTCGATCTTTTCCTTGGTCAGTTTTTTGTAACCGCCCAGTTCAAACAGCATGGCTTTAGCGTCCACCGTGGATAACCGTTCATCCCAGGTATCGATAGCCACCTGAAACCGGCCATTTAACCGGTTGGCAAATTTGCGGGCACGCCGGGTGACTTCCTGTTCGGTGCCATCCATATTCAGTGGTAAGCCCACCACCGCTAAATCCGGGGTCCAGTCTTTAAACAACTGACCGACCTTTTCCCAGTCCGGGATACCATCAGTGGCTTTTAACGCAGCCAGCGGCGAAGCCGTACCAGTGATTTCCTGTCCTACTGCCACGCCAATACTTTTTGTTCCAAAATCAAATGCCAGCACCGTGCGCTGGCCGGTTTCACGCATGGCCAATGTCCGGAGTCAGCTGCCATACATCAATGCCTAATTTGTTAACCGCCGCCTGCCATTTTTCATTTACGGGCGTGTTAAACAGTATCTGTGGGTCTGCTTCTACCGTTAACCAGGCGCTTTCCTGCAATTCTTTTTCCAGCTGCCCGGCGGTCCAGCCTGCGTAGCCTAACGCGATCAAAGACTTATCCGGCCCCGCATTGGTACCAATGGCCGACAAAATATCTTTGGAAGTGGTCACCACAATATTATCGGCCAGTGTCAGACTCGAACCCCACTGGCCCTGGTCTGAATGCAGTACAAAACCGCGTTCCTGATTTACCGGCCCGCCGGTCAGCACAATCTGCTCCTGTTTATCAGAAGCAACAATCAGCTCTTTATCGGTCTGTTCCAGTAGCTCTTGCAAATTCATCGCCGAAGGCTGATTAATCACAATGCCCATCGCGCCTTCTTCATTATGCTCACAAATATAAGTCAGCGAGCGCTCGAAAAACGGGTCTTCGAGAGAAGGCATCGCAATAAGTAAGTGATTCTGTAAGCTTTTTAGCTCAGTCATGGGTTACTCCGGAGTCGACTTGAGGCGGCGTTCTATGGCATCGAACAGCATCGCCATAATATTAATATCAAAACTGGCTTCTATTTCTCTTACGCAGGTAGGGCTGGTAACGTTTATTTCTGTAATTTTATCGCCAATGACATCCAGACCTACAAACAACAGTCCATGTTCTTTCAATACCGGGGCGATGGTGCTGGCTATATTGTGGTCGGCCGCGCTAAGCGGTTGAGGGCGCCCCGTGCCTCCTGCGGCAAGATTACCGCGGGTTTCCCCTTTGCCGGGTAACCGCGCCAGCGCGTAAGGGACGACCTCGCCATCAACAATCAGTATGCGCTTATCGCCATCTTTTATCTGGGGCATGTAGCGTTGCGCCATCATGAAAAATTTGCCATGTTTGGTCAGCGTTTCAATTACCACCCCCAAATTGTTGCCATCTTCTTTTACTCTGAAGATAGACGCGCCACCCATTCCATCCAACGGCTTACATATGATGTCCTTGTGCGTGGCATGGAATTCTTTCACTTTGGCGGCATTGCTGGTCACCAGCGTGTCGGGGATCAGGTCGCTAAACCATGCAGTAAACAGCTTTTCGTTATAATCGCGTAATGCCTGAGGATTGTTGACCACCATAGCCCCGTCGCGTTCAGCCAGTGACAGGACCTGAGTCGAATACAAAAACTCGCTGTCGAAGGGGGGATCTTTGCGCATGAGCAGCACATCAATCTGACCCAGCGGCACGGTATAGGTATCCCCTAACTGATAAAAATCGGTCTCAGTATCCTGAACCTTAATATTGCGCGCCAGGCCCATAGGCTTGCCATTGTCCAGATACAAATCGGCTGGCTCAAAATATACAACAGTGGCGCCCCGGCGCTGGGCTTCAAGCATCATGGCAAAGCTGGTGTCTTTGTGTGGCTTAATATTGGCGATGGGATCCATCACCACGCCTACGGTATAGGTCATGGCAGTCTACTTTTATTATCTGGGATGAATGCAGATGAATATGGCGCCCGGCCGTCCATTTTCAAGACCAGGCCGGGTATTTTATCAATGTGGGGAGCTATTTATGGGGTTAAATCCGGTTTGCTCAAAGATCGCCGTGGATGCCTTGTAGCAGGCTCAAGCTAGCAATTGCTGCGGTTTCGGTTCGCAATATACGTGGGCCCATACTGACTGCTTCATACCCAGACTCGGTGGCCTGATGAACTTCACTTTCAGATAATCCCCCTTCCGGACCTATCAGCAACCGGTAGCCATCCGTGCAATAGGGCGCGCGACTGAGTGCCGCGGTAGCACCTGGGGCCAGTACTAAACGCTGTTGTCGGGTAGAGTCAGCCAGTAACTGGTTTAGCGTTTGGGCCGGATGCAGAGTGGGCAGGGTATTGCGGCCACTTTGTTCGCATGCCCCAATGATGATTTTTTGCCACTGCTGAAACTTTTTCTCCCAGCGTTTCTCATCCAGTTTAACAGTACAACGTTCGGTGATCACCGGCGTGATTTCAGTGACGCCCAGCTCCACACTTTTTTGCAGCACCGTCTCCATCCGGTCACCTTTAGATACTCCTTGCGCCAGGTGTAAACGTAGTCCGGATTCCACATTCAGCGATAAACACGCATCCATTTCCACCGTTACCTCACGACGGGCTATACTGACAATCTGACCGCTGTATTCGTTACCATCTCCATTAAACAATACAATAGGCTGGTTGGCCTTCAACCTTAGCACGGTGCTGGCGTGATGGGCGGCTTCTGAAGCCAGGGAAAATTCAGTATCAGTGGCAATAGGGCCGGGGTGATAAAAGCGTGGAATGCGCATACAACTGGGTTCTTAATTAAGCGTAAGCGACATGATAACGAGTTTGACCTGACCGAAGCAATGCTTGGTCAGATCAATAACGAATTAAACCACGAATAGACAGATAAAAACCGGGTCAGGAATTTATCGAAACAACCTTGGTGGAAGGTTTCTTCGACATATCAGAAATAGACGGTGGTGCCGGGGGTGGCGCGTGACGGCGCGCATAGATGGTGTTTTTGCCTTTGTCTGAAGATAATGCATAGGCAAACAACACTACTACAATGACAAAAAGCACTGTAAGAAATAACATTGTCTGATCCTTTGTTTCGTCAGGTTAATGCTAACCGCTTAGGGACGCTGGGTAAGTCAGGAGACTAAGGGTTACTGAGATCTCTCCGGGGCGTGAGACAGCTCATTCCGTTGGCACTCGGAGCGGAGAAGCGTCTATAATAGTAACTTTGAGCTGGTCATGCCAGCATAAATAACCATGCAACTATGTTTTTTTTCAAATAATATTGAAAACAGCAACTTGCATAAAATAGCGCCAAGGTGATGTAAAAACATCCGGCTCGTATCGCTGTTGAATACGTAAAATAAATCGATTCTGGTCAAATAAAGGTATCACCACCAATACAGTTTATTCAGGCTGACAAAAATGTAGGGTCGTTGAATTGGCTTTAAGTACTTTGTTAGCGTTTAAAAATCAATCAGTTGTCAAACACACATTGGGAGCAAAAATGGAAAATATAGACCTGGTATCCACCGAAGATATTCAGATGTACTTCAATGAGTACGCTGTGCCGTGGGCCATCAATATAGCAATGGCGATAATTATCTTTGTCGTAGGCCGGCTGGTGGTGGGCATTATCATGTCGATGTTCCGCCGTCTGATGGCCAAATCCAAACACGACGAAATGCTGATCAATTTTTTAGAGTCTATTATCAGCGCCATTCTGATGTTATTCGTCATCGTGGCCTCCCTAAACGAATTAGGGGTGGATACCACGTCGCTGGTTGCCATTGTAGGTGCCGCAGGCCTGGCAATTGGTCTGTCATTGCAGGATTCGTTGAAAAACTTTGCTGCCGGGGTGATGCTGCTGGTATTCAAGCCGTTTAAATCCGGTAACTTTGTAGAAACGGCAGGAACCACCGGTATTGTGCAGAAAATCGGTATTTTTCATACCGTCATGACCTCCCTGGACAACAAAGAAATCACCATTCCGAATGGTAAAATCTATAATGACAACATCACCAACTATTCGGCTAAAGAAACCCGCCGTTGTGATATGGTTTTTGGTATTGGCTATGATGATGATCTGCTTAAAGCCAAGCGAATTTTGGAAGAAATGGTGCATGCCGACGAGCGGGTATTAAAAGATCCCGAGCCATTGGTGGCAGTCTCGGAGTTGGGCGATAACAGCGTGAACTTTATTGTGCGTCCGTGGGTGAACTCGGCTGACAACTTTGCCTTGCGTCTGGATTTTACCGAAAAAGTGAAATTACGTTTTGATGAAGAAGGTATCTCCATTCCTTACCCACAAATGGATGTACATTTGCATAAAGAAGCTGAGGCCGCGCAGCAGATACAAAAATAGTACAAGCGGTTTTTGGTAACAAAAAAGCGCCATAAAGGCGCTTTTTTATGTATTCCGAAGGATCAGCTTAAGGCTTACACGAAGGGCGCTGACTGGTATTTTGATAATCTGTCAGGGCACTACTCATATTGGCCTGTAAATCTTCGATGCGGGTTTGTGGAGCCGGGTGAGTCGATAAAAACTCCATCGGACGTTCACCTGAGCTGGCCGCATCCATGTTTTTCCAAAGCTGTATCGAGGCACGGGGATCAAAACCGGCCTGGGCCATTAATTCTAATCCGATGATATCAGCCTCTGATTCGTGAGTACGGCTAAACGGCAGTTGTACACCCACCTGCACACCTAAACCAATGGCGGCCATAATCGGTCCGGTCTGGCTAACCTCATTTGCGGCCAGTACCTGTCCCACTGCCTGAGAGCCCATATTAATAAGTGTTCCCTGAGACATACGTTCGTTACCATGTTCGGCGATAACGTGACCCACCTCGTGGCCGATAACAGCAGCCAGCTGATTCTGGTTTTCTGCTACCTTTAACAAGCCTGTATACACGCCGATTTTGCCGCCAGGTAAAGCAAATGCATTTACCTGTTCGTCATCAAAAACCACGACTTCCCAGCGGCCGCTGTAAACCGATTGAGGGACATGGGGGGTTATGGCATTAGCAATACATTCAACATAGGCATTCTGTACCCGCTTGCTGGAGACCTTTAGTTCTTCCTTCATGCTGGAAAATGCCTGATCGCCCATTTGCTCAAGTTGATCCGATGAATACAACAGCACCTGGTTACGGCCGGTAGGAGAGGTGGCACAGGCACTTAACAAAGCGGTAAGGCCCAGAGCGACCAGTGGTTTGGTCCACGCAGACATACAGAAATCCTTCTTGGTTGTACTAAACATGTTGATGATATTCCACATCAAAAATTTGGGGTATGAAAACAGTGTACTGCTTCCGAAGGGCCAGTGCCAAAATAATTACTACAGAGGCTGAATCAGCTTTACAAAGAATAAGTTAGTGCAGGCACCGATACAGCGTGACTACAGCCTTTCCTGAAATGGCGGGGGGCCGATACGGGTAAGCGGTTGAAACCACAGCGCCAGGAATGACACTCTGGGACACAACTTATTGTTTAAACCTGCTGTAGCGCACAAAATGATCTTCACCTGACCAACCGGACCACATTTTGGTGAATGTAAGGGGGAATTGCTGACCCGTATTTCGTATACACATATCCAGATAGTTATAAACTTTGACCCGCCAAATTAGCCGAATTTGTTGATTGGCGGGCGGTATAGACTAGCGGGTACAGGCGCAGGCGGGCCGGTAAACCGGGTTTTTGTCTCATGACAAGGCCGATAGAACGCGATAAGCTACACCGGTATATAATTCATGTTAGTAGCGCCGGCCTGCCGGGGCCTCGTGGGCCCCTGTAAGATAGGCAGTGCAACGGAAAATCTTAACTGACTAACCAAAGAGATAACGATGGCACAACAGATCGTAGTAAGTGGTGTAGGTGTCTGGAATCCTGAATTCACAATCACCAATGAAGAGCTCGTGGCAAGCTATAATGCGTACGCCGATGCATTTAACGAAGAACATCAGGCTGAAATAGAGGCCGGAAATGTCACTGCCAAACCCCATTCCAGCGCGGAATTTATTGAAAAAGCCTCGGGTATTAAGCAGCGTTATATTTACTGCAAAGATGGCGCCTTAGATGTACAAAGAATGCGCCCCAGTATTCCTGAACGCGCTGAATCTGAGTTGTCTGATCAGGCAGAGATTGCGCTGCAGGCGGCCAAAAAAGCCTTAGCAGAAGCAAACAAACAGGCCAGTGACGTGGATGCGGTTATTGTATCGTGTGCCTACACTCAGCGCTCTTATCCTGCCATTGCCATTGAAGTACAGGAACAGCTTGGCATTGAGGGGTTTGGGTTTGACATGCTGGTGGCCTGTTCGGCAGCCACTTTCGGCATGCACCGTGCTTATGAAATGATTGCGGCGGGCACCGCCAAATGTGTATTGGTGATCAATCCGGAACTGGTCTCGCCTCAAATCAACTATACCGATCGGGACAGCCACTTTATTTTTGGAGATGTAGCCACCGCCACGGTTCTTGAAACTGCCGAGACCGCTGCCGCTGAGCATGTTTATGATGTGCTGAGTACCCAGGCTCTGACGAAGTATTCCAACAACATTCGCTCAAACTTCAGCTACATGAGCCGCGCTAATGATGTTGACCCGTACGGACCGGATAAATTATTTCATCAGGCCGGCCGTAAGGTATTTAAAGAAGTCTGTCCGATGGCTGCGGACCATATTGAACAACACCTGGCGCGTCATTCTCTGGCCCCGGCCGATGTTACCCGCTGGTGGTTGCACCAGGCCAATATCAATATGAATACACTTATCTGCAAACGCTTGCTGGGACGTGAAGCCAGCGCTCAGGAAGCCCCCATTGTGCTGGATGAATACGCCAACACTGCCTCCGCAGGTTCGGTGATTGCGTTTGGTTTGAATCATAAAGACTTAAGCCAGGGCGACTACGGTGTTTTATGTTCATTCGGGGCCGGGTATTCCATCGGTAGCCTGGTATTGCAAAAGCGCTAAGGATTGAACTGTAGTTCCATTGATTAGGGAAGATGATGCTGGCAGATATTGGTTATAGCCTGAACGCCCTGGGGCATTTAGGCCTGTTGTTGTTATTGTTTACGGTGCGTAAAGCCGGCCTGGCCAAATATCTGCTGATGTTTGCAACCCTGGTTAGTTTTGGCTGGTCGGTGGGCTATATTACCTACCTGACCGGCCCGGTCAGCCTGTATTATCTGCTCACCGCTGATGTCACCAAGCTGCTGGTCTGGCTATTATTTCTGGCCAGTTGTTTAAGAAACGATTTCAGCACCATCTGGGATGTACTGCGGCGGCCGGTAACCATAGTTATATTGCTGCCTGGGCTGGTCACCCTGATTGCCCCCTGGTTTTACCGATTTGAGCTGTCGACGCATTTTCTGATGATGACGATTTTGTCATTAGAAGTGTTGTTGCTGCTGGAAGTGTTGTATCGGCAGGTCGATAAGGACCGCTGGGCCTATAAGCCGCTGGTCATTTCACTGGGCGCCGTTCATTTATTTGAGTTTGTCACTTACGTGAACGCCACCATGGTGAATATTGTCGATCCCGGATTTATCGCCGCCCGTGGTTATTTCTACTTTCTGATCCTGCCTTTTCTGGTAATTGCGATTCGCCGCATAAAGCATTGGGGAGTAGATATTTTTATCTCCCGTCAGGTGGTGTTGCACAGCTCCATTATGCTTGTCGCCGGTGGGTTTTTGTTTGTAGTGGCCATGGCTGGCTATGCGGTCAATTATTTTGGCGGCAACTGGGGCACCACCTTTCAAATCATCACATTAGGATTATCGCTCACCTTACTGGCGGCGGTGATAACCTCAAATAGCCTGCGCAACCGAACCAAAGTGTTTATTACCAAACACTTTTTTGCGAATCAGTTTGACTACCGGGTAGAGTGGGTAAAGCTTACTAAAGCCCTTACTTCGCAAACCAATGGTATGCATGACGTTTATACTCATGCGCTAAAAGGAACCTGTGAAGCGATTAATTATGACAGCGGGGTACTGGCCAAAATTGTCGGCAACAATGTGGAGCTGGTCAGCGAGTGTGGCTATGTGGAATTTAATGAGGCGGAGCGCACAGTATTACGTCAGCTGATCCCTTTTTGCGCCAGCACCAACTGGCTTATCGACTTACCTGAGTACCAGGTTAATCCTTTTAAGTACGAAGGGTTGCAGCTGGATCGCGAAACCGTAAAGGCGGTGAACTTTGAGCTGGTGGTGCCCTTGTTTAATCAGGAGAAAGTCTGGGGGTTTGCACTGTTGCACAACTCAGGCGACAGCGTCTCGCTGAACTGGGAGGTACGTGATTATCTGCATGCCGTCAGCGAGCAGGTCGCCACCTATATTCTGCATAGTGAAGCGGCCAATGCGGTGGCCGAAAATGCCCAGTTTGCGGCGTTTAACCGCATGTCGGCGTTTGTTTTGCACGATCTTAAAAATGTGATGGCTCAGGTCGATCTGATTTTGTGTAATGCTGAACAACATAAGCACAATCCCGAATTTATTGAAGATACTTTTGAAACCCTGCATTACACCAAGGCGAGAATGGATAAGATGCTACGCCAGCTGACCGAAAAAAATGTAGAGGATAAAGGTATCGATCAGGCACAGCTGTTATCACCGGTGATACAGCATGTTCTTGAGAATCGGTGTCATAATCTGCTGCCTGTGCCACAGCTTATCTGTGAAGAGGAACAAAGCGTGGTGGTTGATGCCGAAAAGTTTTCGAATGTTATCTATCACCTGGTAAGTAATGCGCAGCAGGCTACGGCCGATGATGGCTGGATTACTGTGCGTTTGCGGGTGGATGAGGCCGAACAGCAACAGCAGGTGCTGATTGAAGACAATGGCTCCGGCATGGATAAAGAATTTATTGAGCAACGTCTGTTTAAGCCATTTGATACGACCAAGGGCAATGCCGGCATGGGTATTGGCGCTTACGATGCAAAACATTATATGGAGTCTGTTGAAGGCTATTTAACAGTACGCAGCGAAGTAGGTAAGGGCAGTTGCTTTACGCTGGCCTTTCCCCTTGACTGAGCCATTTATTGAAACAAACAATTTATACAGGATAACCAGCACATGACGGATACCATACTAGTTGTCGATGACGATTTGGGGATCCAAAAACAGTTGAAATGGAGTTTTACCGATTACACGGTAGTGTTTGCCGATGATCGCAGCTCCACCATAGCTCAGTTACGGCGCCATGAGCCAAAAGTAGTGACCCTCGACTTAGGCCTGCCGCCGGATCCGGCGAATGCGTCAGAAGGTCTGGCCACGCTGGAAGAAATTATTGCGCTGGCGCCACGCACGAAAGTTATCGTGGTGACGGGCAATAACGACAAAGAAAATGCGCTAAAAGCCATTGAGCTGGGCGCTTACGATTTTTATCAAAAGCCAATCGACTCTGACACGATTAAGCTGCTGGTTAACCGGGCGGCGAACCTGGCCAAACTGGAAGATGAAAATCGTATATTGGCGAAAACCCGTCCGGGGATGGGTCGAATCATTGGCAACAGCGATGCCATTCAGACCGTGGTACGCCGCGCCGAAAAAATTGCCGGCACCGACATCAGTACCCTGTTGCTGGGCGAAAGTGGCACCGGTAAAGAAGTCTTCGCGCGCAGTATTCACGAGCACAGCCCGCGTAAAGACAAACCTTTTGTGGCCATCAACTGTGCCTCTATCCCTGAAAACCTGCTTGAAAGTGAGCTGTTTGGGTATGAGAAAGGCGCGTTTACCGGCGCCAATAAAACCACCTTAGGCAAGATTGAAACGGCCCAGGGCGGCACGCTGTTTTTAGATGAAATCGGCGATATGCCCTTAGGGCTACAGGCTAAAATGTTGCGTTTTTTACAGGAGCGGATCATAGAGCGGGTCGGCGGGCGCAGTGAAATTTCGGTCGATATCCGGGTTATCTGTGCTACGCACCGTGATTTGCAGAATATGGTGGCCGAAGAAAGTTTCCGGGAAGATCTGTACTACCGCATCGGCGAGATCCCTATTGTAATTCCGCCCCTGCGGGAACGGGACCAGGACATTATTCTGCTGGCCAGAACCTTCTTGAGTCAGTATCGCGAAGAGTTTGGGGCTAAAGCCAAAAGCTTTTCAGAAGGCGCGATTCAGGCGTTGCTGGCGCATCGCTGGCCAGGCAATATCCGCGAGCTTCAGAATAAACTGAAGTCAGCGGTGATTATGGCCGAGGGTCAGGTGGTCCAGGCTGAAGATTTAGGTCTGATGGCCCCGGACAAACCAGCCGAAGCAGAAACGCTGAATCTGCGTGAAGTTCGCGAACTGGCCGAAAGCCGGGCCATCCGCAGAGCCTACCTGACGGCTGATAAAAATATGTCGAAGACCGCTGAACTGTTGGGCGTCACCCGGCCCACCCTGTATTCCCTGATAGATAAATATCATATGGAAGACATCAAAACCGGCGTATAAGCCGGTTTTTTTCAGGTATCTTCAGGCCACTGAATACTGGCAATATTGTTCAAAGAGGTGGCCAGCTTGATATGGGCAAGATTAAATTTCTGGGATAACACCGAAGCCGCTTCCGGGGGCGGCTGAACTGCTTCGTCCGGTGGTTGTTCACTGGCCTCCCGTACCCCCACCCAGCAATTTTTACCAGATAATTTAGCCGCGTACAGGCAGTAATCAATAAGGGCAAAGGTGGTGGACCACGAGGTATTAAACGGGCCGTGGGGATCCAGCGGTAGCACACTAAAGCCGATACAACAGGTAACGCGCAGAGGGCGGGCGTCGGCCAGGATAAACACGTTGGCGGCCACGGTCTGGCGAAAGCGCTCGGCCAGCTCTTCGGTGCTGGCGCGATTTGCATGCCGGCAAATAACCAGGAATTCTTCACCCCCCCAGCGGATCTGCAAGTCGGTTTCCCGAAACACCTCCTGAATTAAGGTGGCGAATTGCATCAGCACCCGGTCGCCAGACAGATGGCCATACTCATCGTTAATTTGCTTAAAATTGTCGATATCCATTAAAAAGCATAATAAGTCGGTGTCGGCACTGGTGTTGGTTTCAGCGGCCTGAGCGCAGGCATGCTGTGCGCGCCGAAACTCGCCGGGCAGCCGGGTATCCAGATAGTAGCGGTTGTATAAGCCGGTAAGAGGGTCCCGCAGACTGGCTTGCTCGAGCGACTTAAAGGCTTCCTGAAGCTGTTGGTTTTTTGACTCCAGTTCCACGGTTCGGGCTCGTACCTGTTGGCGCAGCCACATATTCTGCCGATAGTGGGTGAAGCGGCTAAACAATAAAAACAGCAACAACATTAACGTGATTACTGACCCCAGGATCAGCATATTACGCAGGTTTCGTTGCTCCGCCAGCGCCAGTTCGGCTGCTTTGCTATGTTCTAACAGCTCAATAGACTGGGCCTGACGTTGTACCTGTAACAAGGCACTTTGCTGAATAATAGGCAGCAGACGTGCCTGATTAGCCAAAGATGCGGTCATGGCGTAGCTTTGCTGCTGCACTTCATAGGCTTGCTGATAATTTTG
>VMHT01198334.1_pt1 | contig 12997 bp, 17 predicted proteins | sample 4693611 | NCBI WGS metagenome assembly VMHT01 (sample SAMN12280063, study PRJNA550983) | marine metagenome | isolation source: seawater sampled from same location over 5 years 0.02-0.2 micron viral filtrate | place: USA: collected off the coast of southern California halfway between the port... ... | reverse complement strand
TCGAAATCTAAAGCTGTTATAGGTGTATAATACGCACCTTTCTGTGCCTCGAGAACAGTAGCACCTTCATAACCATTAACCATACCTTCACCCCATGCGATTGTTGGTACGAGGTACCCCATTTCTCGTGCCTTTTTAGTTAATTGACTAAAAACTTTTATTTGTTGACCACGCTCAACCAAATAAGATAAAGGAACCCACGTTGCTTTTGCCATCTCCAATAAATTAATAAGTATACACAGTTTTGAAAGTAATCTATGTGGAAGTAAAGTATCTTTAATACAATATTCAGCAACTTCGCGTAGTTTTACGGGATCTTCCTCAACAAAACGCGCAAACATTTCTTTGACTGGCATATCTATTTTTTGATCACCGAGATATAATTTAGAAACGTTATCAAGCTTATACGAATCGAGTTTATACCCTTTTTTAACCTCATGGAATAAATCAAAAACAAAACGACCAGGTATAGGTAAAAGTTTCAGATCATTATCACCAAGTGCACTCGATGATAATTTTTTGTATATCATTTTACACGTATGATACTTCAATTTACTTAATTTATAAAAATTACGATTACACATTGTTTTTGTAGCACGTTTCATTATATATTCCATATCAAAACCAAATATGTTCCATCCCGTGATAATATCGATATCTTTACTAGTGAGATATTTACTAAACGCTTCTAACATACCACGCTCAGTATCGTAACTCAATAGTGTACATCCTTCTAGATCAGGATCCGTTTTTTTATAACAAAAACACGTTTTATCGTAAGGTATATCGGATCCAAATTTACACAGTGAAACAGCTATTTGAAAACAACAATCACCGTCTATATCGGCATCAGGAAATTTACCAGTTGAACTATTACACTCAATATCTAAAGACGCAACTACAAAAGGTGCAGTTTCGGGTTTATCAACAGGTTTTAAGTCTTGCCAATCACTACAATATAAATCGATATCAACCTTTGCGATATCGTTTACTTCACACTCTTCGCCGGTATCCAACCACCCAGTAGACTGAATACCTGTTCTATGCATTAATCTCAGGACAGGTTCGAGGTTTGATTCAAAAACCTTCAATTTTACAATTTCATCAGGAAGTTTATGTTTTAGTTTATTCGCAACACGTCTCCTATCACCCAAAGTTTGACACTCGATTTTCATAAAGTAAAATTTTTCATTATTTTGAAATCCCCAAACATCTTTATATTGAGCTACACTATAATCAAGTATCAATTCAGGTACTATTTTACATATTTTATTATACCAAATAACGGACCATGTATTCGGATCTTCGCGTGGTAACTTTATAAAAAAGTAAGGTTTAAATTCAGTTGTTAAGCAGACGGACTTACCATCATATGTCTTACCGAAAATGTGCACTAAGTGTTTTTCATCGTCATCCTCGGTTTCCCAGGTAAGTGCTTGAAAAACAACCATATCTCTTATTACGTTATCGCTCAATTTTTTTAATATAGTATATTAGTAAAATATGTCAGCTGCTTTAATTGACCTCGTCTCAGTCGGTGCCCAAGATGTGTACATCACAGGCGATCCTCAAGTCTCTTTTTTTAGACAAAACTATAAACGTCACACAAACTTCGCCATTAAACCCGAACGCATGGATTTCATCGGAACGTTTGGTGCGAGTAACGAAGTTGTTATTCCAATAAGGTCCAAGGGTGATCTCTTGAGTTATGTATGGATTGAAGCCACAAATATTAATCTTAAAAACGATAACGCCGCGAGTTTGTTCAGCTCGGCGGCTGCACCAACAGAATTTTCTTTGTATATCGGTGGTCAGGAAATATGTAAAATGGATTCTCTCTTTGTTGCGGGTGTACATAATGTTCTTTATAATGAATCCCAGGCTAAAGCATCTTGTGCAACTACGTGCTATGGTCCTGGTGTAGCGAATAATGCAACAAATAACACATCTTCGGGAAGTTACGTCATTCCATTCTTTTTCAGTGAAGATTGGACCAAATCACTCCCACTCGTCGGTCTTCAATACCACGAAGTTGAAATTAGAATCAAGTTACACTCCGCATTCTCTGAGGGTTCTACACCAAAGGTGTATGGATCTTATGTGTACCTTGACACCGAAGAACGCGAATTCTTCGCGAATAACGAACAAGAACTTCTCATTACACAAACACAATTCCAGCCAATGTCTAAAAATGACACCAGTGTTGATTTAACATACTTTAACCATCCAGTTAAGGCTGTACACATTGCATGTGCCGAAGACAATGGTACAAAGTACTCGTTCACAGACGCATCTTTGTACATTAATGGTACCACTCTTTTCGAAAACATGACGTATGAGTATCACAATAAAGTCGTGCCATCGAGACATTGCTCGATTCTCCCGGAAACGCTTAGTGTTGAACCAGTAACAACATGGCCATTCTGTCTTACGATGAACAAATCACAACCAACTGGTACCTTGAACTTTTCGAGAATCGATAATGCTAAAATTACAATTAATGGGGGAGACTCTGGTGATACTCCAGCGGCTCTCAGAGCGTATGCGGTCAACTATAACATTCTCAGGATTAAGAATGGTATGGGTGGTGTCGCTTTTGGTAACTAAAATTTTACATTGTACCCGTCGAACCAAATCCTCTATTCGCGCGCATGGTTCTTTTTAATTCACTCACTTCCTCAACAAAAGGTGTCATACACTTTTCTAAAATTAATTGAGCAATTCTATCACCCTTTTTAATTTCGTATGGAACAATCCCGAGATTAAATAGGTTTACCTTCAATTCACCGGTATAATCTGGATCAATAACACCCGCACCAACGTGGATACCGTATTTTACAGACAGACCCGATCTAGGCGCTATTCTACCATAACACCCAGGTGGGACAGTCGCACAAACACCTGTACTCACAATATTACGTGCACCAGGATCAATAGTCAAATCATCGAGACTGTATAAATCATAACCAACAGATCCAGGTGATCCACGTGTCGGTAAAACTGCGTCTAACGTTAACCGTTTAATTTGAAGAGTTTCAGAAGGTATCATTTTTATTATTACAATAAACCATTTCTTTATATAAATTAAATATAGTAATATATAAATGACCGTTGAAATAGTAACTTATGCGAATAAATCATTCGGTATGTTTGAAAAACTTGTAAATAACGATTTCAGTGTTAAAGTAAAGGTTCTTGGTATGGGTAAGAAATGGAATGGATACATTGATAAATCTATTGGACTACTAGAATACATGGAAACAAAAAAAGACGATGATATAATTGTTTTTGTCGATGGCTTTGATACAAAAATAAACAAGAATCCATATAATATAAGAACATTATTCGAAAGTTATGATTGTAAAGTACTCGTATCGAAAGATCCCCGACTTATGAATAAATTTGGTGAAATATTTGTTTTTGGTAATTGTAATGATAGTGACGTAGCAAATGCTGGTATGTACATGGGTTATGTCAAAAACCTTAAAATCATATTAAAAGAGTCTATACAAATGAAATGTGTAGATGATCAGGTTAATTTAAATACTTTATGTAAAAAATATAATTTCATAAAAGTTGATGATAAAGAACTAATTTTTAAAAATTTTAGTCCTTTAGATAAAGAAGAAAGTGTAAACGCGGCATTTATTTCTTTTCCAGCTAGTGCAAATGAAAGTCGATGGTTTAGAATGTTAACAGAATATAACCAATTTTATTACATTTACATTTTGTTTATAAATATCGCTTTACTTGCACTCTTTCCCAAAAAACAAAATTATTTATTGGGTTCGTTGTTACTTTTTACTACCTTTTACGTGTTTTACGCCGATAAAAGCTGTACAACTGATTAAAATACACAATAAAAACAACACTAAATCTTCGACAGATACTTCGTAACCTAATACAGGTAATCGAAACATGCGATAATCTTTGTAGTGACAAGCGGTTTTCTCACCTCTATTCACTACCTTTTCTGTAATTTTATCATATACCTTGTTACAATGTCTATTATACCTATTTGAACTCATTTCACCACTCATTTTATATTCCTCGTCTGTCCAAAATGAATTTTTTTTATCTATTTTTTTATTTAGGTTTTTCATTGTTGTTGTTTGTACATCGTAATGAAAAGAATGTTTATAGTTTATTATTTTTTCCGCACCTTCGCGTGTAATAAAATATGCAGCGGTCGAACCAGATAATAAATAAGGATTACCACCATCTTTAGGGCATACACCGTCACAATGTAAACTTAAATAGTCCCAATCTATTTTACTAAGTTTTATTCTTAAAAAATTTATATCATTGAAAATTGGAAATGCATCATCTTCTAATATAAGAGCACATTCATTTGAATCGTTCTTTAAAAAATGTTTAAGTGCCTGTATATGACTATATGTACAGCCAATAGCAGATCTGGGCTTTAATAAGGGTGCTGTTCGAACAAAATGTTTTTGTAATTCACTCTTATCAATATCTTCAAATCTATACCCACTAATACGAACTGGATATATACCAATCTCATTAAGTTTTTTTTCTTGAACATCGTATCGTTTCTTTTGAGAATCCAAATTTATAACGTACGTATTAAAGTCCATTTATTTATAGAAATATTATATTTTACACTTCAGTGATGCAAAAATAAGCCATGCAATTACATGATCGACTGAATAATGTTCTCGAGACGCCACTGAAAAAATGGATGTTAGTATTGGCCACACTGGCCACAAAGGTAAACCTACGTAATACGATGATATAATATTAACTGTAGCGTGTCCAGAAAACATATAATCATTACAAAAACCAAATGGTGGTTTTAGTTTACACTCCTTGGATGAAGGTAACGTTGTTACATAATTTGATAATCCCCTAAAAGTATACATTAAAATAAACGCCGTTAAAAAACTTTGTTTTTTAGATTTTACCCACGAATTCCATGAAAATATAACAAAGAGTGTAGGTATAATTAACGCATAATCACCCAAATGATCGTATTTTTGTAAATTTGGTAATAAATCAAATCCTAAATCATATACTCGTTCACCTTCCTTAACATTTCTTTTATAAGAAACACAATATCCAATCAACCCGTTCAATAATAAAGCTAATAAAAATAATATATAAATGAACATTGTTCTAACATACCCTGAGAATATATTTAAAAGTATGAGTTCAGTACTAATTAATAATGAGTTTGAAAATCATAATGGGGAACATGTTTTCGGGTAAAACAACTGAACTCGTTCGACGTTTGAAAAGATATGATATAATAGGAAAACGTATCATGGTGGTAAACTCTAATAAAGATACAAGGTCTCCACACGAAGTCTTACAAACACACGATAACACTAAATATAAATGTATAAAAACAGATGATTTAAATAAACTCAATTACGAAAGTGTAGATGTCATAGCTATAGACGAAGCACAATTTTTTACAGGTTTAAAAAAATTCGTCGAAAATGTACTCGAATCTAAAAAAACTATTATATTAGCAGGATTAGACGGTGATTATAAACAGAGAAAAATAGGTGAAATTATAGATTGTATACCACTCGCAGATAAAGTTTTTAAAATATCTGCGATGTGTATGGAATGTATGGATGGAACGCACGGTCCATTTACAAAACGAATTGTGAAAAATGAAGAAACAGAACTTATTGGTGGTAAAGAAATGTATAAAGCTGTATGTAGAAAACACTTATAAACGTTTTATTTCATCGTCCGTAAGACTAACGTCTAAATATAATATTGTTCTATCGTGTTCAGATTTATTATCTGCAAAATGAGGGAAAGTCGAATCAAATGTTATAGATTCACCATTTTTAACCTTTATTTTATTATTTTTCATGTAAAGATGACATTCATCCGGTACATCTAAACCAAGATTATACGCAATACGTTTATAAGATAAACCAGTTTCTGCATCTACGTGAATTCCAAGTGTAGTTTTAGGAAGCATTTTATTAAAAGCAGCTACGCGTACACCCTCTATATTTGAAAGAAAAGAAAATGTTTTGGGACAATGTTTACAATTATTATGTACAGGACGACCATCGTATATAATAGGCCAACTTATCCACGTACTCCCATCGTCGTGCCAACTCTTAACCCACCCGTAACCCTTTTCGAATTTTTTTACTAATTCGAGTGGTTTATTTGTATCACACCATTCACCCTTTTTCCTTGGTTCATCTTGTATAAATTTAGGTGGTAATAAAACACATTCATCTTTTAAAGATATGTAATTATTTTCTAGTATTTTTAATTTTTCGGGTGTTTTAAATTTCATTTATATTAAATAACAATTTCTTTCCTTAAATAATTTAATATATTTTCGTATTATATACAAATGACAATTCATTCTAAAGATTCTAAATTAACCGATACACAAGTGGGTATACTCGCCGTACCAACACTCATGTTGATTACAGTTGCACTTCTCATTATTTTAAATAAAAAAATAAGAACGAGCCCAGGTGCATATTTATCTCTCGCACTAGGATCCGTACATTTATACCACCACTATACGCTCGTAAAATTACAAAACAAACACTAGATATATAAAGTAATAAATAGTATACTATATAAATGTTTATGATTGAAGAACCTTACGGAATAACCCAGTTTCAGGCTTGGTTAATATCACTTACTCTCGGAATTGTTCTCTATAGAAGACATAAACGCGGTGAAAATTATATTCAATAATAGATCAATTACATATTTTTATACCAAAATTACCCTTTAGTATAAAAATATCAGGTTACAATAAGAATGAGTTCTAAAAAAAATAAAGAAGAACTTACAAATAGAGATTTTTTCATATCAGGGACGCCCTCTAATAAAATAAATACAATAAATCGAGGTGTTAAAAAAACACCTCATGCGCGTATACAGGCACCAAGTAACAAAGTCATTAAAAGAACAATGATACCCAAAAAACAGACTGTTAAAAGAACACCAACCCCAAAACAATCTATTAAAAGAACACCAACCCCAAAACAATCTATTAAAAGAACGCCAACCCCAAAACAATCTATTAAAAGAACACCGATACCTAAAAAACAGACTATTAAAAGAACACCGACCCCTACAAAACAATCTATTAAAAGAACACCGACCCCTACAAAACAATCTATTAAAAGAACACCGACCCCTACAAAACAAACTGTTAAACGAGAAATAGGACAAACAAAACCTAAATTTTCTCTTAAAATTAAAACAAAAATTAAAACAAAATTTCAAACGAAAACGAAAACGAAAACGAAAACGAAAACGAAAACGAAAACGAATACTGATAAAAAAAACACTACTTTAATAACAAACGGATTCACAGAAAAAATTAACACACATCCTCTCGGTGTGAAGAAAAATGTTACAAAAGGTCTCAGTTATTTATACGCGAATAAGAGACTTTTATCAAATGCATATTTTAAAACAATTGGCCCAAAATTTAACAATCAAAATAACTTAAACTCGTATTTGAATAAACGAATAAATATATTAAGTTCAAATAAGCAACATTTATCATTTAAATATCCAACAGTTAATTTAACTTCTAAAAATAAAGATTTTGATATTAATCTTTTATTTTTATTTTATTTGGACATGATACACGATGGAACGATATCAAAAGTTACTTTCAGAACATTTTTAAACAGTGATATTAAAAAAATAATATATGGAGATGATGTTATTGAGTTTAGAATTACTACCATGATGCGAAAAATTATAGATAAAGTAAAGAAACCCCAGAAATCATCTATTAACATAATTAATAATAATGACGTGATAGCAGAAAAACTCCAAGGTGGTTTCGAAAGCATTTTAAAAATACATCTCGATGAAATATTCGAAAATAATTGGACCAAAACTATAACAAACAGTAGTACCGACTTTGAATATAAAAAAAAATTATATATTTCACTAGACTCTGAAAGAAAAGATGATAGGGGGGCTTCAGGTTCTACGAGTATTATCTCACGCTTATTAGATAAATCTAAGAACAATCAGGAAAGGTATATAAAACGATTCGAAACAGTAGGAAGTATTACAGATCCAGGTAAATATATGGTACAAGCTGGAATAAAAGATAATATAATGAAATTAACTAGCAAACAATACGAAAGATCTTCATCAAAATGGTGTCTTCAATTAATGACTTTTAATATCAATAATAAAATGAAAATTAAATTAGGGTTTGACGAAAAGGAAAGAAACTACACCTTACATGTGAATAAACATGAAGTACCAATTGGTATGGAATCCACAGCAGCAAAGGGAACTAAAAATGTTAAAATTAAAATTTCGAAATTATTGGGTGATTTTATACAAGTGTTATATAACGTGTCTCTAATGAAGGAGTATATAAATTCTAAAAACACACTTATCACAGATTATTTATGTTTAGGTACAACAGATAGTAATTTATCATTAGTCTATGCCTTCATGGTACACGAAATTTTAGATTATAAACCTAAAATTATTATGGATTCACATAAAAATAATAGCGTTATTTTATACAATTTAGATAATCATATAACACCCAAATCCCCTAACAATGCTCGAACAAATCAAACAGAATGGGGTTTAAGAACAGCTGGTCAGACTACCGTTCAACAAACCAAAAAACGTTCCCGTATACCAACATCAGCAAAAATGTTATCACCAATTGCAGAAGGAAGTAATAATAATAATAATAACAATAATAAAAATCAACCAACAAAAAAACCAAAAAAAGGCATTTTTGCATCAATTGCAAAAAAATTTAAATTTATATAAAAAAATATTAACTAATAATAAAAATGACCCGAGTTCATTTAAAAAAGAGTCCTAGATTCGATAAAAAGTTACGCGTAACGTTCGAAAACGAACGTTTCGTTGATTTCGGTGCGAAAGGATACTCAGACTATACGATACACAAAAATCCTATGCGTATGCGTTCTTATGTAACGAGGCATGGTGGTTTTGTTCCTCGTATGGTTCAAAAACAAACTGGTCCTAAACTCGTTCACATAAATATGCTTGATGTTACAAAAAGCGATAAAGAAAACTGGGGTAAAGCAGGTATCTATACGGCAGGGTTTTGGTCGCGTTGGCTTCTTTGGAGCCAACCTAATATGGAAAGTGCTAAAAAATTCATGTCTAAGAAATTTGATTTAACTTTTCTTTAATACCACGTTTTTTAAGGTTCGCTTTCAAATTCATCATTAAATTAAAACGAGTGTCACGTTTCATTGGTTTGTTTCGTGGAATTGGTGGTACTGGAGGTGGTACAGGAATACGAGGTCGAGGAATATTTACTACTTTAGTAACACGCATTTTTGCTGGTTTAGAAGTAGTAGAAGACCTAACCAAACCTTTACACATTCTAATAATTCTTCGTGTTTCTTGAACTTGATTCGTAAGAATTGCATCTTTCTCACTTAAAATCTTACGACGCAATTCCTTTTCGGTAAGTCGTATACGTTTACCTTTAACCATTTTTGTGAGTCTAATACCCATTTTTTTAGCTTCGTCCTTTTCACTTTTCATTTATATTAACGTAGAAAATATGTTAATATATATGAATTCATTTAATTACTAATTTATTCTTCATTTGAAGGGGATTCGTCGCTGGTAAAACGACCGTGTGCATCATTTATAAGAATACCTGTAAAAACCCAGCTTATAGCACAGCACCCTAAAATAATACCCCATACCATTGGTACTTTCGCGTAGGATGGCCATGTAATTAATTTAGACCATATTGTTGTAGAACATAAAACCATAAAAATAAATGACAATATAGTCGTGTTTCCTAACGCCATTTTTTTAATAATAACTTAGAAAAAATTATCTGTTCTATACATTTTAGCCTGAAAGTCACCAGTTTGACCCAAAACAGAAACATTTTCGTTACCGTATAATTCGCCACATCCCATGTCTTCCATACAATCACGATCACCAATAGTTACGGGTAAAGAATATATTTGGTCACCTGGTGTTGTCGTATAATAATTATACCTATCACGTCGACCTCTAACTTCTTTACCGTATAAAGGTAAAGTTTCATCGTCTGAACCTATTAAAACACCCATTTGTTGAATGTGTCCAGGTTTATACTCTTTTATTGGGGGTTGTCTATATTCTTTTTCAACTGGGATTTGTACTGGTACTCTAACTGGAACTGGAACTCGAACAGGTACCTTCTTTTTTATAACAATTGGATTATACAATTGATACGCTATAACCACTATAAGGAAAAATAAGGAAATACTTAAAAGTTTATTTTTAGTACTCTTCTTCATTTATATTTACGTAGATAATTTCTTACGAAGAATAGGTTCTAAATTTATTCTATTGAGTCTATACTGAACAAATAGCCAAAGGAAAAATAAAACGCTTTTTAAAAGATTGTTTGCATCTGTATCATCCATTTTATAAATGGGTCCCATAATTTTACCAAAAAATGTATTTTCTTTCTTTTCACCTGTTACAAACATTTCCATTTGTGTTAAAGCACAAGTATCATCGTTAACTGACCAGTGAAAGAAAATGAAAGGAACGACTAACGAATAAAATTCGAGATTTTGTTTATTTTTCATGAACGGAACAACGAGTAAAGTTAAAAAACAAACCAAGTGAATGAAGAATATAATATTCATATCTATTAGTATGAGCGAAGAAAAGAAACTACCTAAAATATGGCACCCTCAACAGGAGAAGATACTTAAATCGTGGGGTGAAGCCTCCGCCTGTTATAGATATATGCATTACCAAGCATATTGTTCGTATAAAAATCAAAGTATGAAATTTACAATACCACTTATCATAGTTAGTACAATAACAGGAACAGCGAACTTTGCACAAGAGACATTTCCTCCAACAGTTCAGCCATTTGTACCATCAGCAATTGGTGGTCTGAATCTTATAACTGCAATTGCAACAACTATCATGCAATTTTTAAAAATAAATGAATTGATGGAAGGTCACCGCGTTGCATCTATACAATATGGTAAAATTTCAAGAACAATACGTCTTGAATTAACACTCCCACTTTCAGAAAGAACACAAAATGGTACAGTCATGATTGAAAATATGCGCGCTGAGTATGACCGTTTAATAGAACAATCACCAAACGTACCTAAAAAGATTTTAGATGCATTTGAACGTGAATTTCCAGATGAACAAGATTTCTTCAAACCTGAAATTATGCATATACAACCAATAATACCATTTAAAGCTATAGCTGAAAATGCGGTAATCACTAAACTAAAAGATGCAGTTGGAGGGACGGCAAAAAGAGAATTAAAAAAAGAACTCGACGAAATTCGTGGTACTGTTAATAATGCAAAGAAAACTATAAAAGCTGACATAGAAGGTAAAAAACAACGTGAAGATGAAATTGCAGATTTAAAAGGTAAAGGTCTTGTAAGTCTGAAAGGTGATTTAATGAATGAACTACGAAAACGAACAGAACTCATGGAAGTTTTAACAGAAGTTCCACCGTTAGAAGAATCTACAGAATCTTCGAAAGACGATTCGAAAGATAAGCAATCATAATAAACATAGATAAGTTAAAGAAACCGATACACATTATATAAGGAATAATTTTCCTTTTTAAAGGATTTATAATTTTATTTTGAAGTGTATCACTGTTCAAAACTAAATCTAATGCCTGAGTAGTAAGATCATCATCACTTTCATCCGACATGGATTCTTTTGTTACTATAATAAAACCACAAAAAAAGAAAAGCGAAATTTCGCTTCACGATAAAGAAATAGAATTATTAAAAAAATATATACAAGAAAATAAAAATGTATTTTTATGTGGATCGGCTGGATATGGAAAAACGTTTATTCTAAATAGTGTTTTAAATGAATCAAATAGTGTTGAAATATGGGATGAACCTCTCCGTAAAAAAGATATTTTTTTACCAATGTTAACGAAATCAAATATGAACGTATATATAGAAGATTATGAAACCGATATGCTCGTACAAAAACATTTAATTGAAACTGTTTCTGAAGGTGGTAAAATAACTCAAAAACAGCTTATAGTTACATCTAGACATGTACATTTTATGGAAAATTTTGTTACCATTATTATACCTAAAACTAAACCTGAAGAAATTGCAAAATTAAAACCTGGTCACCCAAATTCATCGTTATCTTCTCACAAATGTAATGGAAATATACATAACTTTTATCATTTTATTGATTTTCCATATGATAAGGATATATTCAAAACACCAAAAGAAATAGTAATTGATCTTTTATGCAACTCTGGAGATATAAATATAACCGACTCTCTTTTTGAACATGGTCATATATGGTCTATAATACAAGAAAATTATCCAGATAGTATAGAAGAAAATTACGATAAAATAGCATATTCACTTTCACAAGCAGATTTATATGATGATGAGTTATATAAAGGTGATTGGGATATAATGCCTTATTTTTGTTTATGTGCCATAAAAATACCTATAATGTATTTTATAAAACCATTAAATAAAGATAATATAAGACCAGGTAAGTTTTGGACTAAATTTGGTAATCAGAAAATGAGGTACCAAAAAATTAAAAGTATACAGGGACGCGCAAATTCTAAATTAAATCATCACGAATTTAATATTTTAAGAGAATATGCAAAAAAAGGTGACGTTTCTAAATTTAAAGAATATAATTTAATACCTCAAGATTTTGATGTAATGAATCATTTAGGATTACACAATAAACTTAAACAAAGAGAGGTTACAAAAATAAAAAAGTTGATTAAAGAAGAAATAAGTAAATAAACAAACCAAAAGAATGTCTACAACCACTAACATGGATGATGATGATTTTAAAATCACACGTGTTATCGGTAATGAAATATTATACTACGGTGAAATCACGAACGAGGATATTCTCGAATTTGTAGAAGAGTTTAAAAAACTCGAAATTAAACTTCTTAAACAAAAGGCGGAACTTATGGGGTACGAACCCGTTATTCGGATACATATATGTAGTG
>VMHT01031700.1_pt1 | contig 13002 bp, 8 predicted proteins | sample 4693611 | NCBI WGS metagenome assembly VMHT01 (sample SAMN12280063, study PRJNA550983) | marine metagenome | isolation source: seawater sampled from same location over 5 years 0.02-0.2 micron viral filtrate | place: USA: collected off the coast of southern California halfway between the port... ... | reverse complement strand
GATCGGTTGGGTTGAAGTTACAACTGAAAACGGAGCTTCTGGTTACTTATGGTACATGAAGTCTGAACACGAAGCTAGATTAAGATTTGAAGACTACCTAGAAATGTCTATGTTAGAAGCTGAACCAGTAGCTACTGGCTCTGCAATTTCTGGCGTTCAAGGTACTGAAGGTCTTTTTGCAGCTGTTGAATCAAGAGGTTTAGTATTTACTGGAACTGATTTTGACGTACAAACTGGATATAACTCTGCTGGAGTTTCTACAGCTTATGTCGTTAATGCTGGTTTAAGTGAGTTCGATACTATTCTTAATGAATTAGACAAGCAAGGTGCTATTGAAGAGAACATGATGTTCTTAGATAGAAACACTTCTTTAGAAATTGATAACATGTTAGCGTCTGTAAATTCACACGTTGCTGGTGGTGCTTCTTATGGAGTATTCAACAACGCAGAAGATATGGCGTTAAATTTAGGTTTCTCTGGTTTCAGAAGAGGTTCTTATGACTTCTACAAATCTGACTGGAAATACTTAAATGATTCAACTACTAGAGGAAACTTGACTGATATTCAAGGTCTTTTAGTACCAGCTGGTACATCTACTGTGTATGACCAATCTATGGGTAAAAATATCTCTAGACCATTCTTACATATTAGATACAGATCTTCTGAAGCTGATGATAGAAAAATGAAATCATGGATCACTGGATCTGTTGGTGGAAACTATACTTCTGACGCTGATGAGATGGTAGTTAACTTCTTATCTGAAAGATGTTTATGCGTTCAAGCAGCAAACAACTTCGTATTATTTAAGAGCTAATTGCTAACAATTATTATATAAAGTTGAGAGGGCGGTATACGTATCGCCCCTCCTCTTTATTTTTTACAAACTTTTTAATTATATTATATCATGGAAAAATACAAAGATAAATTGTATGAACTGACAGGTAGACATCAACCAATATTGAATAAAATACCATCAAGACATACTAGAAAAAATCCTTTAATGTGGTTTGACGAAGAAAAAGGTTACAATAGAGAATTAAGATATGCTACAAACCAAAAGTCACCATTCGTTGATGAACAAGTAGGTCCTGCAACTTTAGGACATATTGCTTTTAGAAACGGTAAATTGCATGTTGAAGGTAGACAACAAAACTTAATAAAGTTCTTAGAAAAACATCCATTAAACGGTAAGTTATTTAAAGAACATAATAAAGTTGAAATAGCAGAAGACGAATTAGATTACTTAGAGTTTAAAGTAGAATCTATGAAGTACGCTAAAGAAATGGAAATAGATCAAGCTGAAGCTATTTTAAGAGTTGAGATTGGTAGTGAAGTTAGTAAGATGACTACTAAAGAAATTAGAAGAGATCTTATTGTAATGGCTGAAAGAAACCCTAAACTATTTTTAAATTTAGTTCAAGATGATAATATTATGTTAAGAAACATAGGTATTAAAGCCACTGAATCTAACATATTGTTGTTAACAGAAGATCAAAGAACATTTAAATGGGCATCAAATGGTAGAAAACTATTTGAAGTTCCTCATGAAGAGCATCCTTATTCAGCGCTAGCCGCTTGGTTTAAAACTGATGAAGGTATGGCTGTTCTAAAAACAATTGAAAAAAGATTAAATTAATAATCACTTTATAGAGTAGTCGCTCTATATGGGTGACTACTACTATAAAAAATAAAAATATGGTCAATATAAATACAGTATATCAAAGAGTATTAACCATTGCTAATAAAGAGCAACGAGGATATATAACTCCACAGGAGTTTAATATACTTGCTAATCAGGCTCAGATGGATATATTTGAGCAATACTTTTATGATTTAAATCAATATCATAGAGTACAAAGCATAAATGAAACGATATACGCTGACACTGTAGATATTCTACAAGAAAAAATAGATCACTTTGAAAAGTTTAGAGCTACAGTAGATATGAGTGATGGTGACGGAGTAGGTATACTACCTGATTACTATCGTATGGGAGCTTTATATTATAAAAAAGCTGGTCAGTATTATGAAATAGAAAACGTAGAGCAAAACGAACACCACACTTACTTAAGATCACCATTAACAGCTCCAACGTTGACAAGACCTATATATGTTAGGTTTTCAAATGCTGGTGATAATCAACAAAACAGGGAGCAAAGAATACAAATCTTCCCAATAACAATCACATCAACTGTTTACTGCAATTACATAGCAAGACCTAGCACAGCTAGATGGGGTTACACTATTGTTAACGATAAACCTTTATATAATCCAGCAGCTACTTACACAACTCACTTTGAAGTACATGAATCAGAAGAAACTGATTTAGTATTTAAAATATGTGGATTAGCTGGTATTGTTATAAAAGATCCTATGTTTTATCAACAAGCTGCTCAAGAAGAACTAAAACAAATACAACAAGAAAAACAATAAGCTATGCCATTATTTAATATAACACAACAACAATATTACGACAATAGTCAGATTTTAGTTAGTAATGGTAACGCAGCACTACCCGCTTTAACGTTTAGTCCATTACCTACAGCAGAAGCTGAAATTGCTGTGTTTGTTGGTGGTAATGAAATAGCTGCAAACTTATATGCTTATAACGCCTCTAATGGTGTTATAACAATGAACTCTGCTTTAGCTAACGGTACTCAAGTTACTGTTAGACAAGTAGCTGATCAAAATGAACAACTTGGTAATTATCAATATATAGGTATAGATGATATAATAGCTAATTTTCAAGTTAATTATGTTGGTGAAGGTAAAGTTATAAGAAAAGTAAAAATACCTGAAATATCATTTCACGTACAAAGAGCTATAGCAGAATTAAGCTATGATACATTAAGATCAGAAAAATCTCAAGAAATAGAAATACCACCGTCACTAACAATGAGGTTACCTCATGACTATGTTAATTATGTCAAGTTAACGTGGAAAGATAACGCTGGTATTGAAAGAGTTTTATATCCTGCTAGAAAAACTAGTAACCCTCTAGCTATATTACAAGATGGTAACTATGACTACACATTTAATGAAGATCAAACTTTATTACAAGCTCTTGATTCTAACACATGGACTGATTTTAGAAACTCAGCTAATTCAGATAACACTGTTGAAAACGTTACTGGTCCTGATGTTGACGCTACATTAGCAGAGGGTAGAAGATATGGTTTAATGCCAGAAAATGCTCAATTTAACGGTTTATATTTCATAGATAATTCTAGAGGTATGATATATTTTAGCTCTGGAATAAGTGGTAAGACAGTAACTTTAAAATACATAAGTGATAGCTTAGGTACTGAAGAAGAAATAAGAGTACATAAGTTTGCTGAAGAAGCAGTTTACAAATGGGTTGCACATGGTATATTATCATCTAGAGTAAACACACCAGAATACATAATAGCTAGATTTAAAAAAGAAAGATTTGCTGCGGCAAGAAAAGCTAAGTTAAGGTTATCTAATTTAAAAGTAGAAGAGCTTAACTTAATAATGAAAAACAAATCAAAAATAATAAAACATTAGTATGCCAGAAATAAAGAGACAATTTGGTGGAGGTGCTATGAACAAGGACCTCGACGAAAGAATAGTTCCTAATGGTAAATATAGAGATGCATTAAACATACAAGTGTCTAGTTCTGAGGCTAGTGACGTTGGTGCTGTGCAAAATATATTAGGTAATAGAAGACCATATGGTAACGCCTTGTCTAATCTAGGTACTAACCCTATTTGTATTGGTGTTTATTCAAACACTAAAACAGAGATGATATACTGGTTCGTTGCTAGTGACACTAAGTCTTTAATACTAGAATATGATCAGACGTTAAATGTTGTTTCACCTATATTAGTAGATACGACAGGTGTTTTAGGTTTTAACTCAACGTTTTTAATAACTGGTATAAATATAATAGATGATTTATTATTTTGGACAGACGATCAAACAGAGCCAAAGAAAATAAACATAAAAACTTGGAAAGCTTATAATAGCTCTAATAGTAACTACACACACACTCAAATAAATGGTGCTAACTTTATAGAAGATCAAATAACTGTTATAAAAAAAGCTCCAATAAAACCACCGAGTATAACAATGTCAGCATCTAAAAGAACTGGTATTGTTGAAACTACATTATTACAAAAAAGATTTACAGAGACAACAGATCCTTTTGACGCTATAAGTACTGGTAACTACGGTGCTGTTACATTTTCAACTACACCAAATTTTGAAGTTGGAGATAAACTAAAAGTAACATTACTTAGTGGTGCTGAAGATGAAGAGATTATACTTAGCGTAACAGCTGTAGTAGGCACCGCGTTTACAGTTAATGTAGATGTTATTTCAGAAAACATCGAAGAAGGTTTACAAGATTGGAAAGTTGAATTAATAGAAGAAAAACCTATGTTTGAGTTTAAATTTCCTAGGTTTTCGTATAGATATAAGTTTGATGATAATGAATACTCAGCTATAGGACCTTATAGTGATGTAGCATTTTTACCATCTGACTTTGATTATGCGCCTAAAAAAGGCTATAACAAAGGTATGGTTAACAATGTTAGATCTTTAAAAATAGGTGGTTTCACAGAAGGAGCACCTCATGGTGTTAAAGAAATAGATATACTATATAAGGATACTGCTAGTAATAACATATATACAGTACAAAGTATAAAGTTAACAGATGAGGAATACACAGCTGGTACTAATGGTGAGATAGAAATAACATCAGATGTTATATATAAAGTTTTACCATCGATACAAGCGTTAAGACCTTGGGATAATGTACCAAGAAAAGCTAAAGCACAAGCACTTTCTGCTAATAGAATAATGTATGGTAACTACATAGAGAATTTTGATATGAAAGATTCTGGTGGTGACGATATAAGCGTTAGGTTTAATGTGTCTATAGTTCAAAACCCTTCAGTAACAACCCTAGAAAGAGAGCCTTACCCGTCTATTAAATCGCTTAGAACATATCAAGTTGGTGTGGTATATAGAGACAAGTATGGTAGAGAGACACCAGTATTTACCGACACTTCTGGTTCTTTTACACTAGATAAATTATCTGCTATAAACTACAATGTTTTAAAAGTTAAAATAACTAGTCCAATACCTTATTGGGCTGAGTCATATAAATATTTTATAAAAGAATCTTCAGACGAGTATTATAATTTAGCTATGGATAGACATTATCCAGCTGAAGATGGTAACGTTTGGATAGCTTTTCCTTCATCAGAAAGAAACAAAGTATCAGAAGAAACATTTTTAGTTTTAAAGAAAAGACACAATGATGATACTTTTGTTGAAGACGAAGCTAGGTATAAAATAATAGCTATTGAAAACGAAGCTCCAGATTTTTTAAAGATAGAAAGAGTCACACAGGGTGTTTTAAATTCTACTAACTCTGGAGAACAAAATGAAAATATATTCCTATCTACTGGCTTTCCTGAGCCAGATAGAACTTACATGCATATATTAAAAAGTAAATGGAAAAAGGTTTTTGGAGGTGGTGATAATGATTTTAATGAAAACACGCCACCCGTACATCACAAATCTGATTTATTAGTTAGAGTGTTATCAGCTGGTAACAAAACAAAGTGGTATGATATTGCAAATTTAAAACTTGTTGAAGCTGGTAGTAATGATTACTATGAAGTTGAGCTAGAAGATAAATTATCAGAAGATGATGTTTCTTTTATAGGTAGCTATAGTGCTAGTGACAACAGTTTATCTTTAGAAATTGCTCAAAAAAATATTAAAACAGAACCTGAGTTTGGTGGTAGATTTTTTGCTAAAATAGAAAGAGATGGTGTTTTAGAATCAGCTATTTTAAATAATGAAAATGCTGACGACTACAGTGTTATAGCTAACACACATATATATGCTAATAATTTTGCACCTGATAAATCACAGGATTATTGGAGAAATGCTCAAAAAGGTGTTTATCCAGGTGGAGCAGGAAGAAACGATCCTTATCACGGTGAATGGTTTTTATGTAGAAACATATATAGACATTATAAAGATGCTGGTGGTACTTTAGTTACTAACGGTAATAAATACAGAGGTGGTTTAGGTGGTGTTACAAGCCACGGTAATGCTCATGATGTTAGAGGTTTTGGAGCTCAATCTGGTAATGATTTTATTGAAATAGCTTACCACTGGTGGTACGATCAAGATAGAGACGCTTGGCAAGGTGCTTGGAATAATTTTGAGTACCAGCATAGACCTGCTTATAAAAACTTAGTAACTTCGATGCAGACAACTAACATGAAGTTTAGGTTTACTGATGATCCTGATCAAACTGTTTATCAAATAAAAGGATATAGAAGAAGTAACATAGGTGCTTTTAAAGATGGTAAAATAGGTAGATGGGGTAGTATGAGAATTATTAAATGGACTTTAAAACTAGACAAGCAAATACAATGGGCACCAGAAGATAATGGACATACATCGAAAGCATCAGCTACTCAAATAGAGTTTTTAGATATATATGCTGGTGGCGATGAAAAAGGTTTTACAAGTGATAATCCAGCTATATTTGAAACAGAACCAAAAGATATAACAGATTTAAATCTATATTACGAAGCAGATCAAGCTTATAATAAATCAGTACATGGTAACGAACAAACTTTAGATTACTCTAACTGCTGGAGTTTTGCCAACGGTGTAGAATCTGATAGAGTTAGAGATGATTTTAACGCTGCTAAACTAAGTAAAGGTATAAAGGCTAGTACCGTGTTAGAAACACCTTATGCTGAAGAAAGAAAATCAAATTTTGTTATATTCTCTGGTCTTTATAATTCTATAAGTGGAACTAACAATACTAATCAGTTTATACAAGCAGATAAAATAACAAAACAAATAAATCCTGTTTACGGCTCGATACAATTAATGAGACATAGACACGGTGGTTTAGATGTTTTATGTGAAGACAAATGTTTTAAAATACCTACTAATAAAGATATATTATTTACAGCTGATGGTAGTAAACAAGTTACAGTATCATCAAACGTATTAGGTACACCAAATCCTTACACTGGTGAATTTGGTATAAGTAAAAACCCTGAATCTTATACAACATATGGTTATAGAGCTTATTTTTCAGATAAAGCTAGAGGAGTAGTTTTAAGATTATCTGCTGATGGTCTTGAGCCTATATCACGTTATGGTATGGAAGATTACTTTAAAGAAAACCTAGCATTATCTACTACTGTTATAGGTAGTTATGATACTAATAAAAAAGAGTATAACATAACGTTAAATCATGATACAATATCTTTTAAAGAAGATACTAATGGTTGGACAAGTAGAAAAAGTTTTTTACAAGAAGATGGTGTAAGTTTAAATAATAAATACTACACATTTAAACATGGTGATCTTTGGGTTCATGATAATGAAACTAGAAATGATTTTTATGGAGATCCATACAATTCAAGCATTAAATTTATATTTAACGATGCACCTGGTTCTATTAAACAACACAAGACATTAAACTACGAAGGTACTCAAGCTAGAATATTCCAAGACAACAGTGGTAACTCTGATACAGATAATGATTTCTTTAACAAAAACAATGTTGCTGGTTGGTGGAGTAATTCTATAGAATCTGACAAACAAAGTGGTAACGTATTAAAGTTTGTAGAAAAAGAAGGTAAATGGTTTAACTATATACAAGGTACTCAAACAACATTAAGTAATCTTGATACTAGCGAATTTAGCGTTCAAGGTTTAGGTAGTGGTAGTGTAGCACCTAGCGCTGATTACTCATACAAAGTAACAATAACAGTAAATGAAAACAACGACTAATGGCATTAACTAACTGTACAATAAATTCCACATCTGTTGAGGTTACACCATCACAAATCTTAGGATCTGGTGTTGCTAATCAAGTGTTAACAATAACACCTAATACTGGTTACAGAGTTGATCACAATGATTTTACGATAGCATCACCACCAACAGGTGTTAGTGGTATAACAAAGTCTAATAGTGGTGTTGCTTATGCTGAAAATAATACTGTTCTTATAAACGTTGATCTTGATAACAGTTTTAATCCAGGTACAAATAACCATATTTTTACTATAGATGTTGATGGTGCTGCTGTATTAGAAAAAAATATACCTAAAACATTATCAGGAGTGTTTAACGTTTCCGTAACTGATGCCACAGCAGCTGCTACAAATCAAGCTTATTCGAGTACAGCTACAAGTGGTACTACAGTAGATTTATTTACTAGAACTGTAACAGCTACAAGTGGACATTATTTTAAAATACCTCCAACTTGTGTTGTAGCGACGGGTGATGTTGATAACTACGTAATAGTAGGCACACCAAACGGAACTGGTACTAGTCATACAGCTACAACTTTTAATGTTGATGGTATAATACCATTAATAACAGATACAGCTGATGTTATAAATATAACAGCTAACGCTGAAGATATACCGGTTGCTTTAAATAGAATTAACAGCTATAGCTTAGATACATCAGACGCTCCGTATGTTTTAACTAAAAGAGGTTTGACTGTTTATGGAGATGTTGGTGCAACATTTGAAGTTAGCATAACTAGAACTGGTGATAGTCATACTTATGATTTTACGGCAGCAAACTTTACTAGCTCTAGCACAACGTCTGGAACGTTAACCATAGGTAATAACGGGCAACATGCTCAATTAATTACTTTACCTTTAGTATTAGCTGATGTAACATATACAATAACTATAACTGAAAAACCTCCAACCGCTGATAATATAACACAAACAAATCCTTTTACTATAAACAGAAGAGGATTTAAAACAGTTACAGCAGACGCATCGTCAACAAGTAGAGGAACTTTAAACTTTAACAAGACTATAACTTATAGCAATTACGCTGGCACAGCTATAACTCCTAGTGGTGGAGCTAATGCTATAAATGGTCAATCTGGTGTAGAAAATACTACTAATAACTCCGCTGAGTTTAACTTTGTTGTTGTTATACAAGACGATCAGGCTTTTACATTTAGCGGTACTAATGCTCTTTCAAATAGCATGACTTTAACATCAAGTCACTATGGTGTAACTGGAAACGCTAATATAGCTGCTGGAACAATTACAGCTACTAGATCTGCCGATAATAGTGGTAATGCTAATAGAAAGTTAACTATAACTGGATCTGACTGGTACAACTGGCAACACGGTACCAGTAACACTATTATAAACTTTAACGTTGATCAATTTTGTGACGCTGGTGGTAGTAGCCCAGGTGGTAGTAATGTTCTTACTGTAGGATCAACACAGTTTCAAGATGCAACAGGAGGTAACTCTGCGATACTTTATCCTAGTGGTTATATACAAGGTGTTACCGGTAGAACATCAGGTTCGTCAACTATAACATATACTTTAGCTGGTGTAAATTTAGGTGCCAGTGATTTTCCTTCATACGTTGACACTGTAGGTGATTTAACGGTTACAGCAGGAAACTACGGTGCCACAACAACTAAATTTAACAGTGCTACGTATAATACTAGTATAACTAGTTTTGCTGTAAACAATCAAGGCACAGGTAGTAGATCTTTGTTTATGGATATAACAGTGACAATAACTAGCTTCAGTCCAAGTGTAGCTTCTGGAGATGTACATAACTTAAAAGTAATGATTGCTTTTGCTAACGACGGAGCTAACCCATAAAATAAATAGATATGCCAAGTATAACAGTAACATTTACTAACGAACTAAACGAATCAGTACAATTAGGAGACGTATTATATTATGTTAATCCTGCTAGTGAAACTATGCAAGGAACTCCTAGTCCTATACTAAACAGTAACAATGTTATTGAGGTTGGTGTTATAACAGCTATAAATTATGCTACAGGTGTAATAACAGCTGATATAGCTAACTCTACAGCTTTACCCACTAGTAGTAGTTTCTTTTTATTTAGTAAAGATAATAGAGCTAACATGGCTAGTTTACTAGGTTACTATGCTGAAGTTGAAATGAGTAACAACTCTACAATAAAAGCAGAATTATTTAGCGTAGGATCGGAAATATTTGAATCTAGCAAATAATGTGTAATAATAATATAAATAACTTAAGATGAAAAAACACCAAGGATCTTCACCGATAAAATTTATACCAATGGCAGCGCAGGCTGTAGGCGTAGCTGCTAAAATAGGTATGGGTTTAGCTGGTAGAAAAAAGAAAAAAGCTCAGTTGAAGAATGCTCAAGGAGCATATGACATGCAAAGACAACAATTTGAAAACATGGATACCTCTAATCTATATGATAATATGGAGAACGTATATGAGGATGCAACCGTTAATACACAGGCGGCAGACTTTGCTAAAACACAAGCTTTACAAAGTCAAGCAAACACTATGGATCAATTTGGTCAAGCTGCAGGTGGATCTGGTATAGCTGCTTTAGCACAAGCTATGGCTGGTCAATCAAATCAACAAGCACAACAAGCATCTGTTGATATAGGTCAACAAGAGCAAGCTAACCAAGCTAGAACAATGAACCAAGCTGCTTCAATACAAAATCAACAAATAGAGGGTGAGTATCAAAAAAGAGAACACGAACTAGGTAAGATAGATACTATGATGCAATTAACTGGTCAAGATCTTCAAGCTGCTCAAGCTGCTAAAGCTCAAAGTGATCAAATGTTAATATCTGGTATTGGTGAGGCTGCAGGTATGGCTACACCAAACATGGCTCAGTTTTTAAAAGGAAAACCAAAATAAAATATTATGTATTATAACTCACAATCAATTTACGACGCTGCTGGTGGTGGTAGATATACTAACGTTAAAACAGCTTTTGACGTAGGTTACGAGGCAGCTACAGGAGGTAAGGGTAGTGATAACCCAACTAGATCTGTAAAAAACTTCTATGAGCAAAGGCTATCTAACTACTTAAAAAAATTACCAGCTGATGTTGATTTAGCTGCAATACCTGCTAAGTACAGAGGTAATATATCTAACTTTTTATCTCAACAAAAACAAGAGTATGTTAACGCTGCTAATAGCGTGGATGAATATGAAGTTGGTAGTCAAGATTATATGGATAGAGTTGCTAAGATGAATCAAATAAAAAGTTCATTTGAAAACTTAGATAAACAGATGAAACTTTATGGTGAAAATAAAAAAGATTTAATAGGTGATATTGAAGGTCAAACTATATCTATGTATGGTTCAAACCAAGCTAACGTAAACTTATTAAGAAGTGTTTATAATGAAGAGTTAGACATGATGATAGATGAGACTGGAAACGTTAAGTTTGTTGGTGTAGATGGTGAACTATCTTTGAATGATATGCCTGACTACTCTATTAAAGATTACGAAACAGCTTCAGCTATGACTAAAATGGGTGTTGGTGTTTATCAAAATGCTTTAAAAACAGGTCAAGTTTTAAGTCAAAATAATCCTTTATATTTTCAATATCAAAACCAATTAAAAACAGCTATTGATCAAGGTGGAGATGCTACATTGATGTCTATATTACACGACGGTTTAGTCGGTAATGTAGTTTTAGCTGATGGCATGAAAGATCAAGTACAAGCATACAAAGATGGTAACTTAAGCTTTAGTGAGTTAAGAGATCAAGTTGTAAACAACTATATGGGTGTGTTAGTTAAACAATCACAAACAGGTGCTAGTCAAAGAAAGGTTAACCCAAGTAAATCTAACATTAATAAAAGTGGTGGAAAAATATCCTCTGCAGATAGAAAAGCTTTTTACGAAGTTGATCAAATGTTACAAAACTTTAACCCAGAAAATGTTGAGACTTTAATAAATCTTTTACCAGCAAACATTGGTTTGCAGAAAAACTCTGATGGCACTTATAATATATTAACTGGAGGCGGTTCAACTCAAATAGATACTGAAGATGTAGTAGATTTTAACAATCCACAGAGTTTTAATAAATTAATGAAATATGCTAATATACATCCTATGTATTGGCCTGAATATGAAAATAGTACTCAAAGTAACACTCAGAGTAGTGCCTCTGGTGGTGCAGCAGATAACTTTTAAAATAAAACAATATGTCAGAAATCGGAAAGTTTGGTGGTAGCTTATATAATCAAGCTGGTGCGAGTTTTTTACCAACAGAAAAACATGTTGAGATGCAAGAGGATTATAATGATTTTTTAAAAGAAAAGGATATACAAGCTGATTTAGACAGAGAGCTTTACAATAGAAAAATAAGCAAATCACTACCTAAACTATACAAACACTTAGTAGAAGAAGGTCACTACACTAAAAACTTTAATGCTTTCACTGAACAATTCTACAATGAAGAAAGCAGATCAAAACTATTTAACTACCTAAAAGAAAAAAATATATACAGTAAAGAATACGAAGACTTCAATGATCAATTCTTTTCTGATGACGTTACTTATTATGATGACTACGCTATAGATGGTAGTTATACAAACGATCAAATGGAAATGGATAATGCTAAGTCTTGGAGTGGTTTTTTTAATGCTTTTGGTGATGGTATAAATCAAGGTCGGGCTAGATCAAGATCTGCTTCTGATATAGCTAATTTAATGAAGTTTGATCCAAGTAGCATAGAAGATAAAGATGTTGATGATTTTATGGCCGCTATGGCAGATATGCAAAGAAATGGTCCAGGTAGAGCTCAACAAGTTTGGCAAAAAAGATATGATGATCTAAAAAAAGAAGGAACTCCTGGTGTAGTAGCCTGGATGATGGCTACTGAAGACACAGGTATTTTATCTCCTGGTACTGAAATGTTTTTGTCAAGTATGATTGGAATGATGAACTGGGAAACAGCTAAGGTTGTTGGTCCAGCCGCTGGTGCAGGTGCTGGAGCTGCTTTAAGTATAAACGCAACGGGTGTTGCTCTTGGAACTCCTGAAGAAATTGTAACAATACCAGTAGGTATGACAACTGCTGCTTGGGGTGCTGTAAATGGATATAACGATGCTTTAATGAGTTTTCAGCAGTCATTAACAAATGAACTAGCTGAAAGAGAGTTAGATTTTAATCGTGATAATT
>VMHT01146355.1_pt1 | contig 13004 bp, 8 predicted proteins | sample 4693611 | NCBI WGS metagenome assembly VMHT01 (sample SAMN12280063, study PRJNA550983) | marine metagenome | isolation source: seawater sampled from same location over 5 years 0.02-0.2 micron viral filtrate | place: USA: collected off the coast of southern California halfway between the port... ... | reverse complement strand
TCTGCACGAGCTTCAGATAGTTCTAGTCTTTCTTTTAACTCTCTTCTAAGCCTTTTTTGTTTAAATGCAGGTAGTCCACCAAAGAATTTTTTAATTTTAGGGGCTAGTATTTGAAATGGTGTGGGTTTACCTTCTGGTTTAGGTGTCTCAGTTTTATCTACCTCTGGTGCTTCTACTTCTGGTGCTTCTACTTCTGGTGCTTCTCCTAAAGCCACACTAGTTTTACCTAAAGATGCATCAGAAAAACTAGCTGCCCCCATTACTTCCATGCTATCTAAGTCTTTTTGTGTAAAGATACCTTGCTTTACTGCAAGTTTAATAAAATCATCAAAGTTTTCATCTTCTCCAAAGCTAACAGGTACTTTTGTTTTATCTTTCTTTACGCTGTATGCACCAATAGGTTTACCATCAATGCCAAAACTAAGTTCTATGGTATCTCCATCTTCATCAGGATCACTTATAAGAGATGAACCTTGATCAGCAGCTACCATATTAGTTAGCTTTTCTTTAATTTCGCGTTGAGGCACACTACTATCTACATTTATTTTCTTACCTACTTTCTTAGCCTCTAACCTTTCTTTTGCAGCAGCTACTTCAGCCTCTGTAAATATGCCTAAGTAATCAGGAGCATCAACAATAAACTCATCTCCAAATTTTTCAGCATATCTTCTACCTACATTTCTCTTAGCATCAGCTAACATTTTTTCTTTTATGTTTGGGTCTTTGTCTATATTTGCGTTTAAGTATGCATTACTATTTTTTAACTGAACTATAGTAAACTCAAATTCATCTATGAAGTCCTGATAGACAGCAACAGAATCATAAGGGTCACGCTGTGCCTCATCTATAGTTAAGAATACACTGCTAGGATCAGTAGCTAGGCTCCTGTAAGCTGCTTCCCTAGACATATCTATCAAATCCATCTTAGATGGCCCAAAGGCACTAGCAGAACCCCCGTAAGATGCATCTGTAGCTTCTCTTAGGTTTATACCAAACAACTTCTGTATACCTGAACGTGGGTCTTGCCCTGCAGTAGCATCAGGTGGTGCTGTAGAAAAGTTGTAAGAGCGTTCAATAAACTCAGCTACATCACCAGCTTCAAACTCTGATGCACCAGTTATAAATACATCAATCTCTTGGGTTGTTAATGGTCTATCTGTATTTAACTTTTCTTGCTGTGCTGCTAATGCGTCTGCTAATTGAAACACACCTTTAGCACCAGTGGCTGCAGCAGCTTTGATTTGTTGATCAGTAGCACCTAGCTTTTTTAACCTACCCACTTGGCTTTGAGCCTGACCTACAAGTGCTTTTCTGTCTTGAAAAGCTTTCTTAGCGTCTTTGTAATCATCTCTTAACTCATCTTTATACTTTACATTCTCAAGACGGTCAAGTTCCATCTGTCTACCAGTTTCATTTAAGAACCCTGTAGCAAAAGATTTCCAATCAAACATATTACACATCCCCTCTTGACATCAGACCTGCACCTTCAGGCATAGGCATTTCTTCTTGTTGTTCTTCTTCTACTGGCATAGGGGGTTCTTCTTCTTGTGTTACTTCTTCTTCTGCTTCTATAGTCTCAGCCATTTGCTTTAGTAACTGTACACCTTCATCGTCTTCGCCTTGAGCCTCACCTCTTTCTATAGCAGCCTGTAGCATCATTGTAGTGCGTCTTTCATTCTTAGCTTCTTTAGAATTAGCAGGGTCTTCTTCAGTAAAGGTAAAGTCTATGTCGTATGACTTAGCTACTGTAGCTAGAAACTCACTCATTGTGTCTTCAATAATAAGCCCTACATCCAAAGAGTGCATACCGTTCATAACACCTGATGTATAAATAGACTTAACTATAGGTCTAATAGGCACACCCATATCTAACAATGTCATTAAATCATCAATAACATCTGGATTGTTCAACATCTTAAAGTAGTACCTAAGAGTGTCTTCTACCGTTGACATCTCAGGTGGACGCTCCCAAGGCCTGTCTCCAGGCTTGTGTGTTGTTAAAGAGTTACCCGGTATGGGTCTTCCAAAATTGGGTTCTTCCATCTTTTCTTATCCTACTTAGTGAAACCTGCACCAAAGTACAGTCCTACGATTGCTGAAACTATATGTGTGTCTAGTGGTGTAATTACAAAGCCTTTAGCCATCTTCCATTGTATTGCTTCGTCGGGGCCAAACAGCCAGTTCATAAAGCCACCCTGTACTTCTGTGTAGCCTACGTAAACTGTGACTTCAGGATACCACACTGCTACTACCTTTGGCAAGACAATAATGCTAAATACTGCAGATAAAGCTATAAGCCTACGTGTCCAAGCGAAGTGTTTGTCATTCTTACCTGCATCTCTAGCTCTGTTGACTTGCTTGGCTTGGAAGTTAGCACGTTGCATAAGCATCTCTTGCTGTGCTTGCTTTGCTTTAGTGTTCTGCCCCCAGATAGACATTACTCCACCAAGTATGGTAGAGAAGAGCATAGTGATTAGTTCTAGGGGTAAGCCAAACATTTAATTAAAAGACGCTTCTTTTATTAATTTTATAACTCTAGGTGCTCTATTTTTAGTTTGTTTAAACCATTTAGAATCTTTTAGTTGAGCAGCAGCTTCTTTTAAGTCTTCGTCTTTTAAGGCAGTAAAAAATTTAGGCCATTTATCTTCGTTAAATTTTCCTGCCCCCATGTTAAAAGTAAGGTCAATTAAAGCTCTTTTACCCTTGTCATCTAACCTACTGTACATTGGTAGGGCTGCAGCTTCCTCTTTATGATCTGCGTAGTCTTCATCAAATAAAGATTGTACTTCTTGTTCAGTTAAGGTTCTTGGATTACCATCACCGTCTTTATATTCATCGGGTAGATTAGTTCCTATGAAATGCCCAATACCTACAGTCCAATAACCTTCTGAGTCCTTGTAAGGTACTGTTTCTTTACCTTCATTTAACTCTATAAAGTCTGCTGTGTCTTTATCAAAATCTGGGTCTGGTAGCTCTCCTACCTCTGATATAGCTCTCTTAGCATCTGCATCTATGGGCCTAGTCATTAGACCCTCATCTACTTTCCCATCGGAAGCACCACCAACAGCAGCACCGTCAAGCTCAGTAGCAGTAATGCTATCTTGTTCAGGCAACGATTTAACATTAGGGTTTATCCTTTTCTCTTGGTAACGGCTTCTCAAACTATTTATCATACTTTGTGCAAAGGACAGTTTTCCTTTACCCTCTGTATCTATACTAGGGGCTACAGGGGCAGCAGGTGCTTTTAAGAAACCTTGTTCAGTCTCACCGCCCATGTTTAGTCTGTACAAATCAACTAGTGGTGTTCTTCTATCTATGGATGTAGGAACGTTAGGTATTCTTACAGACCTACTTATAGAGTCAGTTAATGCGTCACTACCTGAGTCATCAACGTATCTGCTCATTTCTTCTACTGCATTAAAGAGGTGATCAGAAGATGACATAACTTTAGGGGCTGTGTCTACAGGCTCATCTTTTTTAGGTTCGTTGCGGTTAGTCATCAGCCCTGATTTAGGCTTATACTTCTCAGCTTCTTTTTCAAACCTGCCTCTCTCACCTTCCTTCTCTAACAAAGTACTAATGTATTGAGTTATTGTTTGTTCTCTGCTCATAATTTATTATCCTATTAAGGTAATTTAAAGTAGCCTCTAACCATACTACCTATAACTGTTCCTGCAGCACTAGCTAAACCTGCACTCTTTGAGCCTTCAGAAGCTACCTTGTTTATAGTCAACTGGTTTTCTCTCTGCAAAGCACTTTCAGCACTAGTCCATGAGTAATTCATCAAGTCACGCTCTTGCTGCCAAAGCTCATTGATACCTTGTGTAGTCAGGTTGTTAGCCGCCATAGCTTCATTCATGTTAGCTTGATTTATTGCAGCAGTATTAGTTGTAGCTATACTTTGCCGCCACTGTGTGTTAGCTTGTGCTACAATTAGTTCATTAGATGCATTAAACTGGTCACGCTGGTTGTCAATCTCACCTTGAAACTTAGTCATGGCGTTCTCTTCACCTACGTTAAACTGCTCCATAGCGTTCTGCTGTGCTGTATTGTGCATGTCAATCTGTGCATTCAAACCATCATAAAACTGTGTATTCTGGTTGATGCTCTCAGCGTTAAACTGTGCTGCTGAGTTTTCTGCAGCTTGATCACTAAGAATAGTTTGCGTTGTACTTTGTGCCTTAAACATTTCCATCTGTTGTTCATTAGATAGGTTTGCAAAGTCCATCTCTAAGAATGCTGATGCCTTCTGCTGTGCAGCTTGTTGTCTGTTGTTTAAGTTAGTAACGTCAACCTGCGACATAGCAGCAGCGTCAGCCATAACTTTAGCGTTTCGGTTACTCAAGTTAGATAAGTCTACAGTGTTAGCTAATTCAGATGTACGCATAACTCTAGCTGTGTCTGCACTAAACTGTTGGTTAGCTATCTCAGCTATACGCTCAGTTTTTATAATCCTAATTTGCTGGTCATTCGTAAGCTCTTGGCCCTTCATGGCTGCTTCTATCTGTGCTTCAGCTAGTACAGCTTGTTGACGGTTTGACAAGTCTTCAACGTCCATAGTCATCTTATTAGTAGAATTAAATAGAGTAGTTTGCTGTTCATTATTTAAGTTAAGACCACGTTCAGCTACAACGTTACCTACGTTAAAGAGTTGTGTCTGTTGGCTGTTACTTAGTGACTGCCCTTCCATAGCTGCAATAGATGCTGCATCTTGTATGAACGCCTGTTGCTTACGTGTAGCTTCAGCCAGCTTAGACTCAAAGGCTTGTGTAGTTGTAAGCACTGCAATTTGTTGCTCATTAGTTAAGTCTTGGCCCATCATTGCAGCCTTAACTTGTAAGTTAGATAAAGCAGTCTGCTGTCTGTTTGACAAGTTAGTCATATCTACTTCTAAGGCTTGACTAGCCCTAAGTATGCTTGACTGCTGTGTGTTAGTAAGGTTGATGTCGTTTACTTGTGCATAACGTGCAGCATTAGCTATAGATACGTTCTCTTTAACGCCTAGCTCTTGTCCACGTAGGCTTGCTTTAAGTTGTGCAGACGCTAGTACAGCCTCTTGTGTATTTGATAAGTTCTGCATCTGCAGGTTGGTGTTACCTAAAGACTTCTGCAAGTTTGCAGCTTGTCTGTTTGACAAGTTAGCTAAGTCAAAGTTTTGTGCAGCAGCAGCATTAGCTAAAGATACAGCTTGGGCATTACGTACATTCTCCATGTCCATAGCTTGAAAGATAGAAGCGTCAGCTTGTGCTATAGGTAGAGTAGTTTCCATAGCAGCCTGTACCATTGCTGCAGCAGCCATAGAGCTACCGCCTAGCCCACGAGCAAGCATGGTAGCGTTTACACTACGCAGTGCTCCTGCAGCCCACGCTGGTGTACCGTCATCAAAGCTACTCATTAGCTTCTCTAATTGTCCAGCTACAGTAGAGTTAGCACTAACTTTGCCTGTAATTGCTTTAGCTTCTAGTGCCTGAGTAAACGTAGTACTTGCTGCTTTAGCTACAGCGTCACCAGTTAAGGCCTCAATGGTTTCACCTACTATTATAATCTCAGGGCTGTTGATGATTTTGTTTACATCAATTATTTCATCATCTTTAACTACATCACGCTCTTCACCTGTAAAGTTAGGTACATACTTAGATTGCTTCTCTGGTGCTGATGCTATTTCTGAAAACTGTGCAGCTTGTTCTACTTTAGTTGCTTCAGCTAAAGCTATGGCAGTAGGATCAAGATTGTAATCTACTTGTGGTTTTGCTTCAGGGGGTTTGTCTTCAAAGTTTACAACTCTAGCTTGTTCAACTTCACCTTCAAACTGTGCTCCCCTTACTTTGACGTACTCATCAAATGCAGCAAACCCTTCAGGAAGCTCACCATCCATAATCTTTCTTTTGATTTCAGGTATGTCTCTAATAAAGTCTGCAGTAGCTGGGTCAAGGTTTAGCTGTGCTAAATCTTCAGGTGTCATAGTTTCAGCTTTAGATATAGCATCTGCTGATGGTGTACCTGTCTGCGCTGCAAACTCAGCTAGTGCAGCCTTAACTTTATCTTGAGCTAGTACGGCTTCATACGTAGCTGCACCATTGTTTACAACTTCTTTAGCTAGGGTTGCCTTGCCTAGCTTAGTTTGAAAACGCTCTGCTTCTGCTACCTGACCTGTACCTTCTTTTATAAACTGGTCATCTTGTGCTTCAATACCTGCAACCTTTTGCTTAGTTACAAGAGAAGAGGGGTCACTTATAGCTTTACCTAAAGCTTCAGAAGTGCTAGGTATGTCTGTAGTTTCAAACTGTTTTTGTGCTGTGCTTACTTTAGCTTGCGCTTGTGTGTTTGCAAGTTCAGCATCCTCCAAAGCCTTACGCTCTACGTAGCCTGGTAGTAGTTTTCCATATTCTTTATATGCATCTAACTCTTTAAACTTATTAATCTCTGCTGCATATGCATTAAAATCATTAGTAACGTCATCAGAGTTATTTCTATTATAACCCTTAATAACAGTACCATCATCATAAGTTATTGTATAATTTTTTGAATCTCCAGTTACTTTAAATTTTGTAGGGTCTGATGGAACGATACCTTTTTTAAATGTCTGACTTAATAATACTTCAGCTTGACCGCCTCTGCCAGCACCTGTACCATTTAAGTTTTCAAAACCCTCTTCTTGTGGTATGGCTGGAAACTGCGCTAGTATATCATCAGGTATGTCTGCGTCAGTGTCTAAGTTACTTACTGCAAGCTGTGCCTCTACTAAAGTTTGCTGTGCTGTAGCGTACTCTTGCTGTGCAGCGTCTAAGTTAGCAGCAGCAGGTGTTGGGCCTTTAGCTGCAGAACCCTTTACAATAGTTTTAGTACCTGGTGCTGGTCTAGCTTCTATGTATTCATCTACTGCAGAAGACGCAGTGTTTAATTCCTCTTGTAGACTAGATGTCATGTCTTCTATTTTTTTATCGTAAGATGAAACTGCTGTATTTAAAGCAGCAACATTAGCATCATAATCTGGTTTATTTATTTTATCATTATTAAAGTCATTACCTAAGTCGCTTATTTGTTTTAAGATTTGGTCTTTTGTATACTTATAACCACTTATAGTATCATCATCTGCTGTTTCACCTGCTGTTAAATAAGCGTTACCAGAGGCATCATCTAGCTGTTTCTGTACATCATCTCTGTCTTTTTTTAATTTATCTAAGTCGCTTAACTGTACTTCTTCTGTTTTAGTAGTAGTAGTATCACCTAAAGCATCCTGTGTGCTTTTAGTGTCTGTATCTTTTAAAGAAGCTTCATACTCTTCTTTAGTTGAGTCAAGGTCATACTGAGTTCTACCCATACCCTCAACTCTTTTATAGTTGTAACTTCCATCAGGGTTCAACGTTTTAAAATAACTATAACGGTCTTCCTCATCCATAGGCACAACTTCATCAGTAGGGCCTTTTTTGTAAGAGGATATAGGTTGGGTTATATTTACATTCTTAGGTAAACCCTGTAGCTCACGCAGTCTAGCGTTTAGTGCATTAATCTCATCTTGCTTTGTTTGTTGTACTCTTGCTTCTTCTGCTGCTTTGTCCTCTTGTACCTTTAGTTTTTTAGCGTACAGTATAGCATCATTAGAAGTTATAATATTATCCTTATCTAAGTCATAAGACATGTCAGCTTTAGTATCACCCCTAGACATATTTAATATATCTTCAGGTGTGCGTACTCTTGATTTACCTGTATTAAGCCCTGTAGGTAAACCGTCTGTTCTAGCTGGTCCTAAACTATCTTGATAAGTAGAGCTTTTAGGATCACCCAAGCCCAGCATTGGAGGTGGTTGTGTAGCGGCTGACTTTTTATAAAATTCATCTAAGTCTAAGTTACGAGTAGCACCTGTGTCATCTTTATATGTGCGATAAGGGTTAGAAACAGGGCCACCAGGAGCCATACCTGTCTGAGCTAGTGGGCCACCCTCTACACGTTGTCTAGCTATATCTGTGTAACGCCCAAGCATAGAACCAGCAGAAGGACTAGAAGCAATAAATGCATCCATCTCATCTTTTTGGGCAGGGCCAGTGAAGCCCATCTCCTTTAGAAGCTGGTGTGTCTGTTGGTTGTTAAAACCTTTAAACTTCTTTGCCATAGTACTTTACCTATTATCCATTTACAGCTTCATTCAATCCGTATATCATAGCAACACAGCCACCTACAAATACTAGTACACCTATTACTACAGATACTCCCCAGAAGATTTGATCTCTTTGTTTAGCTTGTAGTTCTAAGGCTTCCTTGTGTCTTTGTCTAGCTGCAGCTTGTTCTCTTACAACTAAGTCCCACATTCCTGGTGGGCCAAAAAGCTGGCATGTTTCTCTTAGCATATCCATAGCTTCTTTGTGTTTCATCTTAGCTTGCGCTATAGCGAAACCCTCTTCTTCGCTACTCGTAAGTCTACCTAGTGGGCCTTTGTGTTTACCACTTTCAGCAAGTTGTATCTCTGTATCTAACTTAGCTAATCTTCCAAAGTGAGGTAATAAATCACTAACATCTCGTCCTGCTTTTATAGCAGAGCTAATACCACCAGATATTGTACTTACAGCAGATGCAAGTGCAAGAACCTCTATCATTGTGACAAATCCCTCTCATTATTTGTCTGCCATCTTTTCTACAGATAAACGAATAGCTTTTATGTTTTCATCTATCCTAGCCATAGATACAGCCTGTCCATGTACTGCATCCTCCATACGGCCTAGTCTTTGTTGTACCTCTACAATCTTAGAAGCATTAACTTCTATGTCGGAGGTCATTGTACTTACAGTCCAAACGATAGCAGCACCCTGCACAAACAATCCAAAAATTAATGTCAATGGTACAGACTTGCTCAAGTGCCAGTTATCGTTAGCCATAGTTATCCTCCTTATGGTTTTGTAGGCCAATCACTGTCCTGTAAACTAGGCCAGTTAGAATGTGTAGGAAGATCACGTAATGCTTGTCTATAAGTTTTTACATTATCAGGCATAGTTACATCAGAATTACCATAATAGTCTGTTACATATAGTAAATTATCTCTAATATTTCTATTCATTGCTGCTTCTTCATTATCATACACACTAATTTCATCAGAAGATTTATTAGAAGTAGTCCAACCTATTGTCCAAGCACCATCTACTAATGTAGGTGCAGCATCGGCTGTATATTTTTGTGTTCTTTTATTGATACTAGGTGTATTTTCTTGCGTAACAATATATATACCATAGGATGCTAATAAATTATCCGACATAACTTTTGGAAAAGATACACTTGGGTTATCTTTACGCAGTTGTTCTAGTGTATATGGATATGTATCTATTGCACTATCAACTATTTTTACGTACATTTTTAGTTTCCTTTTTAAACTGCTGCTCTACTAAATCTCATTGCATAAACATTGCCTACTCCACTATCAAACTCTCTAACATGCGTGAGGTTTCCTGCTCCATCATGTTTAAAAATATGAATATCATCTTCGTTATTATTATTTGCAGCAATAAATGTACCTGAAGCACTAAAAGTAATAGAACTAAAAGTTCTACGATTACTAGCAGCTTGTTTTTCTATAGAATCAGCTACAGAAATATTTGTTAAATCATTTAAGTCTATTAAAAATAAATTATCTCCTGAGTTAGTAGCTAAATTAACAAAAGCATATTTACCATCAGGACTTACATCCATACATTGATTAGTATTAAAATCACCATTAGTTGCTAATGTAAAAGAATCTAGCTGTGTTGCACTTGATCCATCCCAACTATAAGTTCTTAGTAATTTAGAACTACCACTTTCAGTAGCTATAATAAAATTATGACTTGAATCAATCCAACGCATACAAAAAATAGTACTAGCTGAACCCCCAGATAAATCCTGAGTGTCAACTCTATCAGAATTATCTAAAGAAGCATTATTTCCAGAACTACCAGTAGTTGAGTCTGGTATAGTAAAAATAGTAACTTTACCATCTCCTCTAGATACTCCAAGATACTGATCATTATGACTAAAATGAACACTTTTTGCACCTGGTGACATTGAAACCCCTAAATTTGAAGCACTGCCATCACTTCCTTGGGTATGTCTAACAAGTGACCCATTATTATTTCCAAATAAATGAACTGAAGATGAAATAGAAAGCCCGATTAAATCATTATTAGTATTACTACAAGCTACCTCACCTTGATTACCTAGTCTACTAGGACTATCATCTGCTAAAGTCATTACCCCTGCAGAGCTAATATTTAATAATCTTAAACCATCATTGTTAGTATCTTTTACAACTGTTAAATAGGCATCATCTGAACTAAAATCCATACCTTGTAAAAACGTATCAATAGTACTTGTGTTGCCACCACTAGTAGAGGCTGCAGTAAAACCTCCTTTTTTATCATGAACATATGCTTTAACATAAGGAGAACTAACACCTCCCATTACTAATAAAGCTGAATCTGCAGCACCACTAGAGCCAGCCGCACCCATAAATACTTTTTGAAATGAACTACCGTGACTAGCCAATTGCTGTTCCTCCTAAGAAACCATAATATGTTGTACCACCATCTCTAGTTATAAATCCATACGCCTGTACTTCATTATTACCTGCAGCATCAGGAGCACTACCACCAGCCCAATCAACTGTATTAGGCCAAGTTAATGTAACAGCAGTACTATGTTGAGTTACTATAAGAGTAAATGCAAATGAAGTACCACTAGCAGGTGGATTACTAAATGTAAACGTAGTGTTTTGATTCATTGTAACAGCAAAGTGATTAGCTGTCAATAAATCACAATCAACTGTGCTTGCAGCACTAAGAGATGCATAAGTTTCTTGATATGTTACTGGTTTAATAGCACCAGTAGAGTTTAATGTCATTTTTACTGCAGCAGCTTCACTTGCACCTGTATGAAATTCTAAACGTGTAGCATTATTAGAAGAACTAAAGTCACCTTCAGCAACAGCTTGTACAGCAGCAGCTACAAGTATAGCATCAGTTCCTGTACCTTCATCTGGTGCTTGGAAAGCAAGTTTACCAATAACATCATTAGCTGCCATATCAGTCTCACCTGTCTGTAAGGTAAGAACAATAGGTTTATCATCTGCAGTAGCAGTATGTTTTAATGCCAATCCAGTATCAGCAACATGCGTAAGAGTAACTTCACTATCAGCACCAAAATGTATTACAGATGCATCAGATAATAATTTTACATCGTCACCAAATACACCATCTTTTACAACAGATAAGCCACCGTCTGTTTGTAAAGAGCCGTCTGTTGTACTAGTAGCTTCTGTTGCATCATCAGTTTTTAGTATTCCACTAAATGTACCTGTTGTTGCGGCTAACGTTCCTGCTACAGTTAATGCACCATCAGCTAATGTAATAAGGTCTGTGTCATCTGTGTGACCAATAGTTGTGCCATTAATAAGAACATTATCAATGTCTAATGAACCGCCAGATATAAGACCTGTAGTAGTAATAGTAGAAGAGCCAGTATCAATAGTGCCAAACCCAGATGTAATACTACCTGAATTTAATGCTCCTGTAGTTACAAGGTTAGGCATTGCAGTTATTTCATCGTCAAAGTATGCAGCAAGGTCTGTCACAGCTACTTGAACCATAGTGCCGTTGTCATTCATAACAACACGGTCTGCATCTGCTACTGTAGTTGATGTAGCAGAAGTACCACCATCTATTATATTTAACTCTGTTGTAGTGACTGTTGCACCGTCTAAAATTTCTAATTGTGCTTCTGTAACCGTAGCAGAACCAAATATTAAGTTTCCAGAAATAGTTGTTGTACCAGAAACTGCTAAATTTCCAACAACGTCAATAAGTGTGGCAGTTAATTCTATCTCATCTGTAGCAGCTATATCTAATACTGTTGCACTTGCACCTTGAATAAATTGTGAAGCATCATTAAAACATAATTTATTTGTTGAATTTAAAGTTAATCCTGTACCATCTGTGTGAGTTAATATTGTGTCTTGATCATTACCAAATTGAATTGTACCAGAGTCTGCAAGAAATAAGTCTGAAAATTCTTTAGAAGCAGAACCTAGTGTTGTTCCATCTGCACTTACAGGAAGAATAGATGTACCGAATGTTCCTGTATTAATTACAGGAGATGTAAGTGTTTTATTAGTCAGTGTAGCAGTTGAAGCTGTTGATACTAAATTAACATCACCGCCTGTACTTGGAAGTGTTAAAGTGTTTGAAGCAGCCTCAGAGTGTGGTGCTCCTTGAAGTGTTTGTGCATGAGCATTACTAGACTCACAGTAAAATTTAATCTTTGATACTGCACCTGCGTTCTTTAAATCAATTAATCCTGACTCTATTCCTACATTACCATCAATGACTACTTGACCAGAGCCTTTAGGTAATAGTTTTAAATCAATATTAGTATCACCACCAGTAGAAGCAATCTGCACACCATTACCAACAGCAGCATTAGTAACTTCTATTTGATTAACTGCAGAGCTAGTAGTTTGAAATACTATTTGTTCATTACCATTTTCATCACCAATAAAATGTGCATCATCAATTAATATGTTGTGTGAGTTAGTATCTAAGTCATCACCTAATTGTGGTGAGGTGTCTTCTACTATATTAGATATGTTACCAGAAACACCAGTACCTGAAATAATGGTGCTACGTGTAACCTTTTTAAGTCCTCCAATTCCCCCACCAGAGGTATCTATAGCTAGAAATACATCATTGTCTGCTACTGTACTAATTTCATCTAGGCCACCTACTAAAACAGGATTAAAGTTTGTACCATCAGCAATAAGTAAAGCACCAGCAGTATTGGTAGCCATTGTAAGGTCATCACCACTAATAGTAAGATCACCTGCTAGTGTAGCATTAGCACCACTAAATGTTAAGGCTGTAGTTGTACCTGACTTAATAACTAGATTACCAGAACTGTTTGTTAGTGAGCCATAGGTTGTACCTGCATCTTTTACAAATACATCTCCACCATCAGCATCAAGTATAATGTCACCAGAGGAGTCTAGCGTA
>VMHT01081132.1_pt1 | contig 13005 bp, 10 predicted proteins | sample 4693611 | NCBI WGS metagenome assembly VMHT01 (sample SAMN12280063, study PRJNA550983) | marine metagenome | isolation source: seawater sampled from same location over 5 years 0.02-0.2 micron viral filtrate | place: USA: collected off the coast of southern California halfway between the port... ... | reverse complement strand
GGGTAACACGCAGAGCGATGTTACCAGATCATAATATTCTTATTATCAATTAATTAAGTCGTTTTCATTATATATATTTAACCAGATTTGCGACAAATGGCTTGGGAAGCCGCATTAACAGGCACAAATTTGCGACAAAAAAGGAAATATAGTTATAAATGGTGGTAATTTAACCGCCAGGATTGAGTTGGAATATTTTCTTACTTTTATCCCTACCAGAAGTGCCCTACTATTTCTGCACAATAATTTAGTATTTATTAAAATTATTTATGGCACAAAACGAATTTCGTTATTTGCATTCCGAAAATTACTACGAAGAATTCACCAGGAGTTATGATGTACGCTTTGTAGCCGAGATTATGCATTTAGGGCTGAAAAAAGTTAGGACTTTAAAAGACTCCTCTTCCTATATTTTAGAAAATAAGGTAAAGCAACAATTTGAAACCTGGGATTCTCAGTATAATAGAGTGCTGCAGAAAGAAGATAAAGAAAAGAATGTAATAAATGCTAATCTATTAACAGAGGAGGCTAAAAGTACTCAGGAATCCTTAGAGTCCATACTTCATGATACTTTAGAAATCGATGATGCTGTAGAATGGAATTCTTTAAAAGATTTCTCAAATTTTCAAGAGATTCTACCTTCTAAACCGAAAGAACCACCAAAACCCGATCAATCAAAATACAAATCTAAAATTGAACCCCCATCGGAAAGTCTTTTTAAACCCGAATTATCTTTGTTTGATAAAATAATTCCTTCACTAAAAGAGAAAAAAATACAGAAGGCTAAAGAAACCTATAATTTATCATTAGAGAAATGTAGATCTGAAAATGATGATATCGAATACTATAATACTATTATTGATCGTGAATATAATAACGAATTAGAGGAATACCGCCAAAAACTTGACGACTGGGATAAAGAGGTCAAAGCTTTTGAAACCAGGAAAAAAGAATTTTATCAAAAACAGAAAGAGAACAATCAGGTGGTAGACGAACTTAAAGAAAAGTTCCATCAAAAGGATATTAATGCTATTAATGAATACTTTGAAATCGTGTTAAATAACTCAGACTATTCAGCTTTTAACTTCCCAAAGGATTTTGAGTTAGAATATTTAGCAGATTCTAATACGTTAATAGTAGAATATTATTTACCAGATATTGAAGATGTCCCAACTCTTAAAGAAGTAAAATATGTTGCTTCAAGAAAGGAACTTAAAGAAGTTCATTTATCCAAAACTCAAAAAATTAAATTATACGATAATGTTATTTATCAAATAATTATAAGGTCTATTCACGAACTATTCGAAGCTGACGTCATCAATTCAATAGATTACATAACCTTTAATGGTTGGGTAGAATCAATTGATAAAGCTAAAGGTCAGAAAACAAACTGTTGTATAGCATCCATCCACGTTTCTAAGGAAGAATTTCTTAAAATTGATCTACTACACGTGGATCCCAAACTTTGTTTCAAAGGTTTAAAGGGAGTAGCAAGTACAAAAATTTATACGCACACAGCTATAAAACCGATTCAAAATATTGATAAATTTGATAAACGCTTTATACATTCGAAGGATGTATCCGGTAATATTGAGGAAGGAGATAATTTAGCCACAATGGATTGGGAAGATTTCGAACACCTCGTTAGGGAATTATTCCATAAAGAATTTAGCTCTAATGGCGGCGAAGTTAAGGTTACCCAATCAAGTAGAGATGGAGGCGTTGATGCCATTGCTTTTAATCCTGACCCCATTATGGGTGGCAAAATTGTTATACAGGCTAAGAGATATACTAATACTGTAGGAGTAAGTGCTATTAGGGATTTGTGGGGAACAACAATGAATGAAGGTGCTTCTAAAGGAATTATTGTTACGACCTCTAACTATGGACCCGAAGCATACAATTTTGCAAAAGACAAGCCTTTGAGCCTCATAAATGGTAGCAACCTCCTGTATTTAATGGAGAAACACGGTTATAATGTAAAAATCGATTTGAAAGCTGCTAAAGAAGCGGCGAATTAATTAGCGAGTTAAAAATTAAAGGGAAAATGACAGCAAGAGGGTAACACGCTTCGCTGTGTTTGGTAGTCATTTTCGTAAATTATAGGGCTTTTTGATGTTAAATGGGATTGAATTATTTTAGTCCGAAAAATTTGAAAATAATTTTTCACGGAAAAATCTTTCAAAGCCAGTAATAGCCATAATTTTTTCACGGAAAAATGGATTAATCCAGCCATACACCACTTTTACTTCCACTTCGCAAAAGCTCCATTTCACTAAAAGAGGTTCATTACCAATTATCTTGGACACGAGCCAAAAAGCTTAGCATAATAAATAATTAAAGAATAATACAGAAAAAGCTTTTTGACTCAAGTCCGCTAGGCAGTAACTAATATTCACCGATCAGGATTTCAAATTTTCTTTAAAAATCCTTTTAACATCACCTTACCCTTTGCTGCTAAAAAAACAAGCTTTAAAATTAACCGGAGCGCATAAACCGCTTTGCTATTTATAGCTCCTCAATAATTTCAAAGCTTGAAGATGAAGTGCAACAAAAGGTAATGTGAAGGCGCTGAAAGAAGTAAATGAAACTTACATCACTTCTTATTCATCCTGATCTACAATGGTTTTCAATTCATTGCAAAAGGAAAATGTTCAAGATGAAAAAAGTAAATGGTTTTTTTTCTGAACTATACCCCCTTAAACATCTCTTTTTTCTATGGCGACCATCGGGAGCAATCAAGATTTTGCCCACAGTCACACACCTTTAAAAATTTAATAAATCGAACTCAAAAAAAGAAAGCATGGTACCCATTAACTGCTAATTTAATACTCTTATCGCACTTATTGTTTAAGGGTAATTTCGACTTCTTTTTTTAAATATATCCGCGGGAGTGTTGAAAAAATAAAATAAAAAGTTTTTGTAGTTTTAACTAAATTAAAATTGATGGTTAGTTTTGATATTTCGAAAGCTCCTGAAAGGCTTAAAAACTTATTATGCTTAGTTGTTATTCTGCCATTTTGGTATATAACCTTTCATCTATTTCATCCTGAATTTTTCCTCCAGGCAGATTTATTTTTAATTAGTGCTTATTGTATCATTTTCACTTTAATAAGCTTTATCATATTTGGTGATTTTGCTGTAGTTCAGTCTAGAACGAAAGCTGAGGAGAATAATCTACCCTCTGAAGATATTTCAGTATTTTCATTGGATGAAATAATCATTTCAATTTTGTACCAGGCATTATACCATTGCTTCCTAATTCTAATACTTTTAATTTTAGAAAATATTGTTGAAGTGAAGTTCTATTATGAAACTTATTTAGGATTCTATTTTTTTCTGCCGAGTATTATTTTCACTATTAACTTATTTTCTAATGTACTCTCGAATATGAAAAATAGAAATTAAGCTTAGATTTCAAAGTGAAAAAATTTTAATTCGACTTTTCGCTTTATTAATATTAAAGCCTAAACAATTAGTAGTCTGGTTTATATAAAAACAGTACTTATAGAAGATCTTCTAATTATTAAATCCCGGTGTGTTTTCTTCCAGGTTCATCTCTTCTATAAGTTCAGAAACTTTATCTATCATTTCAATTTCTTCTAAGGGAATGAGTTGTAAAACGTGTCGGAGCACTTCCATTACATTGTATTTTGGGTTTGGGATTCCTTGATCTGATAGACGTTCACTCTCTTCCAGCGCTACGGCAGAAACTTTAATCAAGTTAATAATTAAGAACATAAGCTCCATATGGCTTTCTACCCTATATGTACCTTCGTAATATTTACCGTTTATCCCAGTTTTTGAAGTTAAGTGAATTAGGTTTTTTTCCTTAAATTCATTTAGCTTCTGCAGTATCTTTTTCTTTTTCATGATTAGAATTTATAATTAGTTCTTTCAGTTTTTCTGGATAATAGCGGTTGTCTATATCTTCTTCTAATACAGTCAGTATTTTCTTCAATTTGAACATATCATCGTGAGGCATCATTTCAATGACCATCTCTAATACCATCTTGACACTGGTATCAAGATCGTGATGACTGAGCATTTTAGAATGGAAATCTCCCTGCCCATCTAAGGCTAAAACACAGACTTCAAGCAAAGCAGTTACCTTCAATAGGTAGCTAGTATGGTCATCAAAAGGAATATTAGCAATCCTTAGTGTATGACGCTTAGTTTCTTCTTTTTGAAGACCATCTTTGGATGCTACAATATCCTGTAGTGTCTTAAGTTTTATTTATTTAGTTCATTACTTTTCATCATCCTTTAATTTTAAATTTTGTAATTGATCATCAATAACCGGAGTGAGTTGATCAAAAAAATCTGTACAATAAGCGTAAGCAGTTTTGACTTCTTGGTAGGTGAAAATATTCGTACTTCGAAAGCGCAAATCGCTGACACTGGTTTTTAGCAGTTTGTTAAACCGCTCCTGCTCAAATAAACTGACTGGAATTTTATCTTTAAGTCCGCAGCAGCTTTTGCACAGCTGCAATAGGTATTGAATATGAAATTGCTTAGGGTGGTAATGAATAAAAGCATATAATACTCCTAAACACAGTTGCTCTACAACCAACCGAAGCATATAAGCAGCAACAAGCGGCTTATCGAAATATAATGGTATTTGCTTTAATAAATTCCCGGCAATGTTTAGACGGTTTTCGGAGTATGTGGTGATTCCATTATAATCCAAATCGGGAAGATTGGCCAATTTTAGCGGGGCTAATTCTTGTGATTTGCCATAGACCAACGAACCCGAACGGATTATCTTTGCAAAAAAGTGCCTGTGCTTATTATTAGCCTGGATTATCTGTTTGCGGCTATAGCATAGTAACAAAAGGCTCACTTCGGTATGCTGATAGACTATATCTGCTAGATCAGCGGTAGCATTGGAAGGATTTTCTCCAATAAGAAGTAAGTTTAATTGCCATTGCGTTTTACTCACACTATCTTCCTGTAAGATTATGTTCTGATTCGTCTTAAAATGGGATTCAAAACCGAAGCAATAAATAGTTTCTAAGGTTACGTGCTTTAAAATAATAGGCAGAACCTCGTTAATAACTTGTTGAAGAGTCTTTGACCCCTGTACATTTTTAGTATGATAAATTCCTATATTTGTTAATGCCCTCATAATACAGATATTTTAATTTCCTGTTGAAGGTAGAAAGCGAGAAGGCCGTACCCTACCAATCAGCCTTGTAAAATACCAGCAAGGACTTGTATTTTACCGCTTGCGAAAAGTCTTAAAACTTTAAAATGAATCCTTAACTTTGAGATTATGACAACAACTACCAAACCCAACCATATAGGGCGTAAGATTGCCCGCATTCGTGAACTACGCGGAATGAAACAAGAAACCCTTGCCGAAGAACTAGGTATAAGCCAACAAAGTGTTTCGAGCCTTGAAAAAAGTGAAACCCTGGAAGATGAAAAACTGGAAAGTGTGGCTAAGATTTTAGGAGTAACGAAAGAGGCTATAGAGAATTTTTCTGAGGAAAATGTAATTACATACTTCAATACCTTCAACGATAAAGTTTCTAGTAGTAATTTCGGCCATAACAACACTTGCCATTTTAACCCTCTTGATAAATTAGTAGAAGCTTACGAAGAGAATAAGAAACTTTATGAACGCCTGGTTCAGGCGGAAAAGGATAAGGTTGCTTATTTGGAACAGATATTAAATAACAAATAATATCTACAATTAACTTTATAAAACTAAAAGTGTTGATAGCCAAAGATTAAGTACTGGTAATGGACACTTTTTACATTTTAAATATTTCTGAAAAACTAACAGCCAATTAATCATTTCAGAATTTTATAGGTAATAAACTTTCAATTTATAATGTAGGACATTTACAGAATGACCAAATAATTTTTATTGTAGAAACCATCTCTATGCCAGAAGATTTTATAAATATTAAGCTTAGCAGGAAATTTAGTGAAAGACATATTGATGATTTTGTCCGTCAAATCTACTCTACGTATAATGTAAACCAGCGTTTACATTATACTTTTGATGTTACTCAGACTGAGTGGATATCAAATCAGGGACTGCTATTATTGAGTTCTGTTTTAAAATCTTTTTATAAAGAGAATATTCCATTCAACGTTGTTTTTATGGAGCCAGGCAAAGAAATTAGTCAAATATCCAAAAGAACATTAACTCAAATTTTACAATTGTGGGAGATTTGGGAGGTTTGGTCCATCGTAGAAGAAAAGGATTATTCAGCATTTTTTGATTTAGATCATAATAGAATTAAATCTATTAAAGAATATTTAAAAAATAATTATAGAATAAATACGGACAACACAAAGGCACTCTATGACAGATATGGAATTACACCATTTCAAATATTAAATAACATTGAAAATTATAAGGATGATTTAGTGATTAAAGAACTTGATCCAATTTTTGATTTAAATCAAGTTATTGAGAGAAAGTTATATGAAGCTAATTGTTTACATCCTTTTGTAAATAATACACTTAGTTCAATAATTACAAAAGAGTTATATGAGAACTTTTTAGATCATCATTCAAGGTCATTTTTTGGTAATAAATCATCATTTGGATTTATGAGTATGGCTCTTAGAGAAAAATTACACAGAAAGAATCCAAAAATAGTTGAAAGTAATATTTTACAAGAAGAACTTCCTGAATACACTAGTTTTTTTTTAAAAGATGGAAAGTTTTTAAATAGATCTTTGATACAATATTCTTTTCTAGATTTTGGTAAGGGAATAGTAGGAAGCCTAAAAAAAGAATATCTCGATAGAAATTTAAGTTATTCAAATGATGAAGAGGTAAGTGATAACGAAATTCTTGAATTCGCCTTTAAATATGATTCTTCAAGGCATCCAATACAATCTCATTTAGAAGATGAGAAATTTTTTATACCTAGAGGTCTATTTGATTTATTAACAATTGTCAAAAGGTATAAAGGGTTAATGATCGTTAGAAGTAATAATGGCAGAATTATTTATAATTTCTCATCTCCTGAGGAATATCAGGATCCGCTAATAAAATCGAATAAAAGTAAAATATCTTTTTTTCCAGGTACTTTTATTACAATATATATACCTGAAATCACCGATTCAAAACAATATGATTCCTCTGTTATAAAGCCAATAAGGTCTTTTAATGAAAAATCTAAGACAGATGAACGGTATGTTAATCTGATAGACTTTGAAAGATTTTCAAATCATTCCAAAGAAAAAATTTATAATGACCTAATATTTTTTTTAAGGGATAAGCTAAAATCTGAATACGAAAAAAACTTTGTAACATACTTTAGCTTCTTAGGGTGTAGTGACGAGAGAATAATTAAAAAGACCCTATATTTTTTACTTACTGATTATATTATTAGTACTGCTAATAGTGTCATAGTTGTGCATCCTCCATCTAAGGAAATAGTCACTTCTGTTAAGAATGAAATATTAGACCTTAATAGTACAATAAAGAATTTCAAAATACATCCTTTGCCGCTTATTGATATAGATAATAGTAATATGAATATTGATTGGGTTGGTATATATAATGAAGAGGATGTTAATCAATTATCTGATTATATATACAATGAAGATCTAACAAAGCCTATAACCGATTTTAATGATCCGAATAATCTGTATGGTAATTTATTTCATATTGATGATTATGGTAATTTGAAATCTCAATTGCCTAAGAATGAATTAATAGAAATATACTATGAGAAAATTAAGACGGTAGAAAATGGTATTGTACATCAATTGATAAAGAGATTCAATTGCATAAAAAAAGACAGACTATTTTTTTGTAATGGGAATTATTACCAACGAGAATTTATTCAACTGATAAATTTATTAAATAATATTCCTGCTTGTAATTTGGTATCCAAACTATTAATGGATTTACTTAAAAATAATCTATTGACGAATATAGAATCTAATTATTTTGTTACAGTAACATCATCAAGTCATAAAATTCTAAAATCATTATTAGATAGTGGTTTCGTAAAAGAACAGCAGTGTATTTTTGTAGAGAACTATCATAATATTGATTTAGAGTTAATCAAATACAGTGATGCTACGAAAAAGGATTTTGTCCTTTTGACCGATGTATACTCAAGTGGAGGTTTAACAAAACGTATTAAAAAATCTTTAGAGCGAAACTCGTGTAAACTTTTAGGTGTCGGAGCATTAATTGATACTTCTATAAGGAAGGTCGAAAATCTGGATACGGTAAGCTTGTATCACTTACCAGTTGAAAAAATAAAAAGAGATGACCTAAATAAAAAAGATGATCTCGAAAATATTATACGTATTAATCCTTACACAAATATCCCTATAGAATTAACCAGAGATAAGTCTTTTTACACCAATGTTATATTTAAAAGTGAGGAGTTCATTGATTTTTTGGATGAAGAGGATATATCAATGAACTTTAAAATATTCAATAAATCTCTCCATCCTTATTTTTTCAATTTAGACAAAATCTTTCAAGCTCAAAATGAGAAATTAGAAAATGAATCAGTATCGTTTTTAGAGATTTTGTTTCATAAAACAAAATTAGCTCAACCTAACACGGTTTTTTTCTATCCAAAGAATTCCGATATCAACTATTTAGATTACAATTTAATAAAGTCTAAGATTTTCAAAAATCATGAAATTGATTTTTTCGAATTAGAGAAATTTAGCTTTGAGGAGGGTTTTGTTTTTCCTCACACAACGAATGAGTTATCAGTGAAAATTAATGGTAAGAATGTTATCATTCTAGAAGATGGTTCAAATTCTGGTGATTCGGTTATTCAAATGATTAATGAAATAGCTATTTATGATCCATTAGAGATTAACATTATAAGTGTAATCGGAAAAATCAATGATCATAAATTAGAGTTCTTTTCCAAAATTTCTAGTATAAAATCAAATTCAGGTGAGGGAATTGATAAAGTAAATGTTCCGGTAAATATATTCTTTGGTTCTCACTGGCATGTTTCATATCCTAAATTACAGGACTCCCCTAATAATTTTGAAATTGATTGGATTAAATATTTAGTGGATATTAAAAACCTACCCCTAAGTATTAAGAATATAGGCACAAGTATTTTAAATGAGATAGTACCTCAAGAATTTTATAATAACGACTATAAATATATACCCAAGACTAAAGAAACAGTAATTCCTAAAAAAGAATTAATACTTGTTAGAAATGAAATCGGAAAAATTATAGGTCATAGGTTTTACAAGGAGAGTTTTAATTGGTTTAATAAATTTATTTCAAAATACGAAAATGATAATAATACAAGGGATCGTATGAAAGAGATAGAGTTACTTTCTATGTGCTTATTATATGAGCCTTATTTGTATGCTAGATTATCCAAAATTTTACCCGATGTAAAAGAAAAACTTGAAGAGTTTGTTGATAGTCTCATATTTGGTAATCCAAAGAGAGGGATGAAAAAAATAGATATCAATAAACATTTATATTTTAATTGGAGTGATCGTAAAAAGGATATTTTACATTTATTCTTTATAGTTTTCAATGATGAAGCTCTTATAAAGAAACTAACAAAAGAGAATTTTATTGAATTAGTAAATTTCAGCAAAGATAGTTTCAAAAAAATCAATCCTATAAATTACATCTTTTACAAACTTCTAGTTTATTTCCCTTTAAAAGAGGATGAGGTTAATAAAAAACCTTACTCAGATGAATTAAGAAAAATAATTAAAAGTATTGCTGACGATGAAAATGTTTTAGATATTTCCTCTAGAAATGAATTATATAGGTTTTATTCTTTTTTAAATACACTACCCTCAAAACTTAGTTATTCTGATCAATTGGAAAAAATAAGAAGCTTCTTCTGGGAGAACAAAAGACCGAAGCGACATGAAGACAGAAAATCATTTAATCATAATATTACTAGGATAATTCAGAATCTTAAAATCTTAAAACTATATACCGAGCAAAACAAAGATGAGGAGATTGGCCCGATAAAAATGAATATTAGAAGTGCGTGGTATGAAATTAAAAATGATTATTTAGACTTATTGGTTAGCTTTTATAGATCTTATTCCGGATTTTTTAAACCAAATCCCTATAATTCAACCCTCATTAAATTAGAAAGGAAGTCATATTCATTAGTTGAATTATATTCCTATGTAGATGAGTATATTTTCAATATTGAGCAAAAAATAACTGATTCTAAGAGCTATGCAAAAATCATTGAAGTGGTAGCAGCATTACAGACTAATTTTGGTCTTGAGTCGGATTTTAAAGACTTATTTGAAAATTGCGAATTGCATAGTGAAGAGTTCATACAAGAATTTATCAATGAACTAAATGCAGTTTCATCAAAGGTTGTTATAAACTTGTCACCTAATCTACATAAACTGGTTATTAGAGTGCCAGTATTGTATTTGAAAAAATTAATAATCAAGGAAGTAATTGATAATTTACATGCTTACAGTGATTTAAATTCAATTTTAAAAGTTGATGTTACAAATGGAGATGAAGGAAATATACTAATTAACATAGAGAATGTAATATCTAATAACGTCAATGAATTTAGTTCGAATGAAGGTTTAAACTGTATTAATGAAATCTCCGAGTTTACAAGCTTCAACATAGAATATGTAAAAGAAATTAATAGGGAAGAAAATAAATTTTTACAAAAATTTGTAATAAAAAGATAGTATGGATATAGGAAGCGTAAACTTATTAGTTTATGATAATCAGGAACATTACGTGGATAATTATGAATTTTTAGCCGCACCGCTTTATAAAAGTGTTGATCTAGTAAAAGATATTAATGATATTTCAGAAAAACTAAAAGGCTATCAGCCAAATGAATATGTAGTATTACTAGTTCACGTATTTTACACTAAAAAAATAAAAGGTATCAAAAAATTTGCTTCTGAAAGAGTGCGCAGTAGATACCCTAATTTACCTTTTTTTTATGTTACTGATGGTATTGGTGCTGATGTCCAAAAAGATATGGTTGATGCAGGATTGGATTATGATAAAATATATAAATACCACGATATAACTACGCTTATTGAGGATGATAGTTTTAAAGCTTTTACCGTAAAGGAAATAATTGAAAACACCTCAACGGATATGATCGAGAATACAATTGGCAACTCCTCAAAGAATTACGAATACGCTATCATTACAGCTTTAGAGGATGAAATGAAACCTATTTTGAAATTAATTGAAGAGAAAAGTCATGAGGATGATAATAAATCGCATAGGATTTGCTTTGGTGTGTTTAAAGAAAATACGAATAAGAGGGTGGTCTATGTTTCTCAGCAAAGTACTGGGATGATTGATGCCGCCATTTTAGCAACTGATATTATTTCGAAATATAATCCTAAGTTTTTAATAATGCCGGGGGTTCTTGCAGGACGTGCAGATGAAACCAACTTGGGAGATGTTATAGTTTCAACTAAAATTTTCACAATTGACAAAGGGAAAATTAAAGGAGATCGTTTTGATGGAGAGCTTGAAACTGTTCATACTGAGAATGCTATTGTCAGTGCTATAAAAAGGAAAAAGATTGAGATTGAAAATCATATTACTGATGCTGATCAACAAGGCAGAAGAGTAGAAATACACTTTGGACCAGTAGCTTGTGTTAGACAGGTAATTGATAAAAAAGGTTTTTTTGATGATATTTCAAGTATTGATAGAAAAGTGATAGCTTTAGAAATGGAAAGTTATGGAATAGCAAGAGCTTGTGAGATAGTAAATAATAGAAATACAATTCCATTAATTATTAAATCGGTGATGGATAATGGAGTGGATAAAACTGATGGATCTAAATCTCATGCTGCGTGGACGAGTGCTGAAACAATTAGGTTTCTAATAAAAGAAAATATTATTTAATAATTTCCACTTTCTTGAACTTTGTTGGTTCTACATTTATCTGAGAAATTTAAACAAGCAATATAATTTAGAGGGTATAATTTAATTTGTACTTTTATAATATCAAAGACGATCAATTAAAATTGATCTTATAGTTCTTTCTAGTTTAGTGAATGATTCGGTGAATATATCCAGAATTAAAGATACGAAGTCGCGGTCTCACTTGGCTGATGAAGCTTGAAAAGCTTCCTGCCACCCCGACTTTTACAAGTTATATTTTAACATAAAAAAAGGGTAATTGTATGGTTTTCATATAGTTACCCTTTCTTTTTGTGCTCAAATTTTAACAAATAGTGTTAAATTCTACGTGAGTTAATCGTGAGTTCACGGTGAATTTGTGAGTTTATCGTGAGTTATTTTTTTGTATTTTTAGCTTAACGGTACTCCATAATTATGTATTGGTAGTTTGACTTTCGCCTTAATTAATTGTTTCATTTAAACAGCAAAACTATGCGTACTAGTCAAACCTTTTCCATTTCTTTTATTACTCGAAAAAAGAAAAAACAACCTGAATCAACTATCCTCTATGCCCGAATCACCGTAAACGGCAAATCCCTTGAAATTAGTTTAAAACGTACTATTCCGATTGACAAGTGGAATCAAGCAGCCAATAAATTTATTGGTAACGGTTCCGAAGGCCGGCAGATCAATAAAAAAATACATGAAACCAAGGCACAGCTCTATAATATATGACGGCCTTCTAAAAGAAGGACTCCTGGTAACCACACAGACGGTCAAAGCTAGATTTTTGGGGAGTGATCAGCAGCATCATACCCTTATCTATTTGATCAATTATCACAAGGAGAAAATGGGTAATGTTTTAAAGTATGGGACTATGAAAAACTATACTACTACAGAAAACTACCTTAAAGATTTTTTAAAATCCCAGTATCATACTTCGGATATTTATTTAAAACAGGTTGATTAGCAGTTTACCCTAGGGTTTGAAAGTTTTTTAAGGGGCTTGCCAAGCCTTCAAAATAATGGAGTTGTGATCGGAAATTAAATCTGCACAGTTTTCGGTAAATAAGAATACACAGAAAATGGCAACAAGAATGCACAACTAAAAGACCTTTTGGGGCATGCCCCAAAAGGTCAAAAAGCTAATATTG
>VMHT01014322.1_pt1 | contig 13005 bp, 7 predicted proteins | sample 4693611 | NCBI WGS metagenome assembly VMHT01 (sample SAMN12280063, study PRJNA550983) | marine metagenome | isolation source: seawater sampled from same location over 5 years 0.02-0.2 micron viral filtrate | place: USA: collected off the coast of southern California halfway between the port... ... | reverse complement strand
GGCACAAAAAAAGTTAGCAGCAACCATAAGGGGATTACAAGCTCAAGGTACTACAAGGGCTTCAGAACGAGCAGGTCTTACAGTAGGTCTTTTATTACAAGATGAGGAAAGACAATCTGCTAACTTAAGAGAATCTATAAACCAAGCTTTGGATTCAGCAACAAGACAATACAGCAGAAATGTACAGGGGTTAGAAGCACAAAGAGATGACAGACAAAACAGACTGCAAAGTAATATTAATCAGGCTTACAACCAAGTTCCTTCACTTGGTAGCACCCTTCTGAATGTAGCTACACAGGGACTTACTTCTTACTCTTCTCTTCTACCAAGTTAATGACTAACAGTTTTCAAAGTACAGCTTTTAGAGGATCTGCAAGACCTGTAGATACTTTTGTAGCACCCCCCAGTGTTCAACCTAAAACTGGTATTGAGTCCTTAGCTGAAACACTGGCTGCTGTTAATCCTAATCTTCAAAAGTTTATTGGTACTAAGATTGAACAAGAAGCAGAAAGAGAAGCACAAAAAGCTGTAAATGATGCTCTTGATGGAGACATAAATGATTTTAAAGCTGCAACAAAAATATTAAAATCTGATGAATTGATAGGTGGTAATATTTTTTATGATAGAGCTTTTAGAAGAAGTAAAGCACAGATATTGGGAAGTACTTTAGAAACAAGATTAAAAAATTCTTACAAAAGTACTTTAATAAATGGATCACCACTATCAACTTTTGATATAAATTCTACTGAATATAAAAATTGGGAAAACAATGAAATAAATCAAGTTGTTGATGCTGTAGGTAATTTAGATGAAGATACTTTTAATAGAAAATTTTTACCATATTTAATAAATGCAAAACAAAAAATAAATCAATTTGCTTTATCAGAAAACCAAAAACTTCAATTACAAAATTTAGAATCGCAAGCTGTTGAATTAGGTAATCAGGTTTTAACTTTTGCCACCTTAGATCCTGAGTCTGATGATTTAAATAAAAATACTTTTCTTTTACTTATGAATGGAATTAAAGGTTATGAAAGTGATATTAATAAACTTGGATTAACACAAGAACAAAGATCAAATTTAAATAAAAGACTTTTAACAAGTATTTATAACAAAGCAACAGAAATAGGTTATGAAACAAGAGATGCTGAATTTGCATTAGAACTTTTAGAATCTGCAAATTTATTTCCGTATGGACCTGGTGGTAAATTAAATTTAACTAATCATCCAGATTACCAAGCTTTTAAAAATAAATTAAGAGTAGAAATAGAAACTTATAGTGCAGCACAAGATAACAGAGATATTCAAAAGATAAAAAATATTAGAGAGAAACAATTAGATAATGATATGTTGAGATTTGGACAATTATTAGAAGAAGGTAATGGGGAACAAGCCAATATTCTTTTGAGAAATATTAAATTAAATAATCCTACAAGAGCAGCAAATATAGGATCAAACGCTTCAGCTTTAGATGGTGATACAAATGAAAGATATGCACAGATGTTATTTAATATACAGAACAACACCTATGAAACTCTTGTTGATTCAAGACTTGCAGCTATGGAATGGTTTAACGACCCAAGAACACCACCTTCATCTGTAAATGTAACAAGACTAACTAATTTGTTAAAACTTGCTGGTACTGTTGATACTGGTATTTTAACTCCTTTAAATAGATATTTTACTGAGTTTGATAAATTTTCAAAAGATATTCTATCTAATGATAAAAATGCACAAGCATTTAGCAGAATATTAAGCGAAGATTTAGCATCTTTAAGAGGTATTTTAACTGAAGAATTTAAAAGTGAATTTAGAAGATGGAGACTAGACAATCCAAATGTAGGTACAAATGAATTTAATACTGAATATGAAAGATTAAAAACCGAATTTAAAGATAAATTTACTAAAGGTATAAATGATTTAATAGAAGTTGATGACAATTCAGATCAAAATGATTCTATTCCTAAAGGTTTAGAAGGTGTACCAACAAGTAAAGAAAACAATAATCAAAGAGACTTTTTTGGTAATACATCATTAGGTAATGAACAGAAAAGACTTTTAAAACAATTACAAAACATGGGTGGAGTAAATAAAGAAAATATTACTAATTTAGTAAATATGATTGAAGAAGAAAAAAATAAAATTACTGGTGTTGATTTGTTTGGAAGAAAAGCAGAAGCAGATCAGTTAATTAAATTTTTAATGACAGGTCAATATGGATTTGGTTTTGGAGAATCACAAGTATATGAACCTTTACGAAATTTAATGACTGAAGGTATAGAACCTAGTGCTTTTTCTGATGATACACCTACTACAGTTGAAGTCAAACAAGGAGATACTTTAAGTGAATTAGCAAAAGAATTTGGTGTTCCGTTAAAAGCTTTTATAGAAGCAAACAATATAACTAATCCAAATTTAATAAAACCTGGTCAAGAATTAATTGTACCAATGGTAGAAACTACAACTTCTAATGAAATAAAAACAAAAAATAAATTACCTGAGATTGAATTAAATAAATTAAGACAAGAAATAAAGTTAAAGACAGATAAGAAACAACCTCTTACTAAACAACAAATAAATCAACTATTACTTAATGCAGGGTTTACAGCAGAGCAAGCAAAAATAATGACTGCTATTGCTATGGCTGAATCAGCTAATAAAGTAAATGCTTTTTATGGTGGTACGGAAAAAGATCCAGAAGCATCTTATGGTTTATTTCAAATAAATATGTACAACTACAAAGGTATGGAATTAGGAAATGATAGGCAACCTAAACTTGGTATAGATAATAATGAAGCTTTATATGACCCTGTTCTTAATGCTATAGCTGCTAAATTAGTGTTTGATGAAACACAAGCACTTAAAGGTAATGGTTATTTAGCTTGGGGTGTCTATTCTAAAGATGGACAAACAGAAGCTCCTGACGCTAGATACAAACAATTTCTTGATTAAACATGACTGATTCCAACATCAATAGTCTTCTAAACAATGAAGAAGAAAAAGATGAAACTCTGTTAGACACAACACAGATTAAAAGCAATACAGAATCATTGTTAGATAGAATTGAACAAAAATCTTTTACACCAAATTTAGATCAGAATATATTTAAAACACAAGCTAAGGTTGTTGATTTTTTTGATAATAAATTTTTAGGTAATCAAAGAAGTTTTGAAGAAATTTTAGAAAACAGATCAAGAATTGTAAATGAGAGTATAAAAAAGAAAGAAGAAACAGATAAACAAATTACCAAAACAGCAACTTCACAAGTAATAAGAGGTGCTATAACAGGTCCAGTGAAAGCTATAAATGAAACTGTTGAATTTGTTGATGATATTTATGATTATTTAGCTGGCAATCCATACGATAATAACGATTTAATTGATACAAGTAATTTTGAAAGAGAAGATGATGGTGCTTTTTATCAAATTCCTCAAGCTATTACTCAATTTTTATTACCTATGGGTATCTTTACCAAAGGTCTTAAAGGTATAAAAAATCCTTGGACAAGAAACCTTGTTGCAGGTTTTCTTACTGATTTTGTAGTAGAAGATCCGTTTGAACAAAATCTTTATAACATGGTTGATTCTTATGAAGGTATGTTAGAACCTGTTGTGGACATTTTAAAAATGCCTGCATCAATATTTAAAGCAGAGGATGATATATCACCAATAGAAGCAAGACTTAGGAAGGCTTTTGGTGGTGCAGTTATAGGAGAAGCTTTAACAGGTTTATCTGTAGGTCTTAAAGCATTTAGAAATTCAAAGCTTGCACCAGAAGTCTTAAGAACTTTAGAAGCAAAACAACGATTAAAATTTAAAGATCTAGGTATAGACCAAGCTGGTAATGAATTATTAGATGAAAAGGTTATAGATCTTATTAAGCCTTTAAATGTAAAACAGACATCAGATGATGTATTAAAAACACCAAGAGTTGGTGAAAAAATAGAATCTACATTTAATCCTAAAATTACAGGAGGTGGAATACAAAGTCTAAGAGAAAGTTTACTAAATATAAGTGAATACTTTAGAGATACTGATGAATTTGGACAATGGGCTAGATCTGTTTCTTTACAAGATATGTTTAATGCGTCACAAAGACAATCAAGAGGACAAGCATTAGAAGCTGCTAGATTTTTCTTACAGGAGTTTGGTCCATTTAAAAAAACAAGAAACGGAAATATAATAAATAATCCACAATATTTACCTGCAACAACCATTTCTGTAAATCAAATGATGAACAAAAATGGCGAAGAAGTATATAACTTATCTGTAGCTTTACATAATGCTATTGTCACTAAAAACCTTGATGCTATAAAAGAAATAAGAAGTGATTTTATAGAAGAAACCAAAGTATTAAAAGGTCTTGTTTATCTTAATAAAGGAGTTGGCTCTTTAACATCACAATCTTTAGGAGCAAGAAGGGCTGCTGGTGGTTTAAGAGATGCGAAAACAACTGCTCAAGATTTTGGAGTTCGTTCTGGTACTGAAGATATAAATTCAATAAATAGAAACTTTATTGAAGATACAGGTGCTGATGAGATAGATGAGACTTTTAATAAAATATTCGATTTAGTTGAAAAAGGCGATGAAGAAGCAGCTTTATCATTAACTAGATTGACTAAATATCTACATATAGCAGGTGGTAATCCAGAGGTTTTAAAGAAAATGATTAAAAAAGGATTTATAGAAAGAGGGGTAGAGTTTACTAACGAAATATACATTAACTCAATTTTAAGTGGACCTCCAACACACGTAGTAAATATTTTATCAACAGGTCTTAATACTCTTATAAAACCATTAACACAATCTGCTGGTGCATTTAAAGTTACAGCTACTGATAGTTTTGGTAAAAAAGTTTTTAGACCAGAATTTAATACTGAAGAATTTATTAAAGGATGGAAACAATTTATTTATATGTATCAGTCTCTAGGAGATGCTTTTAATGTCGCAGGTAAAGCTTTCAAAGTTAATGAAAATGTTTTAGATAGGGCTGCTATGGTTCAAGATGCAAGAAGAGTTTCAAGAAATATTAATGGGCAGGATGTTACAAATTTTGCTGATAGCAATGCACTTACTAGAAATGCTATAAAACCTTTTGTTGATTTTACGAATGCTGATGCTTGGCTACCATCTATTTATAATAATTTTAGAAGAATTAATGGTTTTGGATCAAGATTACTAATTACAGAAGATGAGTTTTATAAACAAGTAAATTTTAGAGCTTATGTTAAATCTGACGCATGGGAAAAAGGTGTTAAAGCAGGTAAGACAGGCAATGCTTTAACAAAATACATAGAGAAACAATCTAATAAAGTTTTTGATATTGTTGATACTGGAAGTACCAAAGGTTTACCACCTAGTATTACTGATCTATATAAGAAAGCAAAAGATTATGCTGCTGAGGTAACTTTTACAAAAGATCTACCTCAAGATGGATTTGGTAAAACAATACAAAACTTTGCTAATCATCCATTTGGTAGATTAATAGTTCCATTTGTAAGAACTCCTATAAATATTTTTAAAACTCAATTAAGATTTATTCCAGGTTTTAATTATGCTTTATTAGGTGAATATAGAAGAGCTTTAAAAAGTACAGATCCAAGTGTCGCTGCTAGAGCAAGAGGGGAAATGTATTTAGGAGGTGGTTTTACATCAATGGCCCTTCTTTTAGCTAGAGATGTTGATAATCCTATGGCAGAAGTGTCCTTTACAGGTGGTGGTCCTAATACAGTTGGATTTGGCGATGTTATCGAACAGAATAGATTATTAGTCAAACAAAAAAGAGCAGAAGGTTGGCAGCCTTATTCTTTTAGATTTTTAGTAAGAGATAAAAACGGTGAAGTGGTAATGACCAAAAGTGGCAAACCAAAATATAAATATATTTCATATAAAAGATTAGATCCTTGGTCTGGTATCTTTATGTTATTAGGAGATTATGCAGATATAGAAGGACAAATAGGACAGCAACAACGTAATGATTTTGCAGTTGCTATGACTGTGGCGATTGCAAGAAACTTAACAGATAGAACATTTGTAAGTGGTATAACAGAATTTGCAGAAGCTATTCATAATCCATTTAAGTTGCAAACATTACTATCAAGAAGAGTTGCTAATATTGTTAATCCTGTCTCAAGTTTTGGTAGATCAGTTAATAAAGCTATTGATAAAACAAAATTAGATACAAGTTTTTATCCAAAAGGATCAGAAGAAATGTTTACAGGTGTAAGATCATTTTTAAATGAACTAGCTAAAACCGTACCTCTGTATAATGCTGACTTGCAACCTGATAGAAATTGGCTTACAGGTGCAGTTATTGAATATCCTAATGGTGTAGGTCCAGATATTTTTGATGTTTTAAATCCATTTACAGCTACAAATACGAAAGATAATTTAGTATTAACAGTAATAAACGATTTAAATATTTCTTTGCAACCACCTAAAAAATTCTTTTTTAGAGAACAAGGAGTAGAAGGAACAGGTATTGAACTTGATAATGATCAATATGCAGATTATATAAAACATTTAGCTTTTGATACTAAAATTGATGGCAAAAGATTAATTGTAAAATTGTTTGAAGAATTAAATAAACCACAAAACAAAGCTTTCTATCAAACCGCATTAGGTCAAAATATAGATGCTGATGATGCAAGGTTAAAAATGCAAATACAAGATAACGCAAGAGCAGAATTAGCTAGTCTTATAAGAAGTACAGTCGGTGATTACAAGGATAAAGCAAAGAAGGGATGGTTTAGAAAACCAGAAAATCGTAAAATATATTCAGATTACCAAGACAAACTTACAAAAATCAATGATAATACAACTAAAGCAACAATTAAAAATTACAACAAGAATATTGTTGACTTTAATTCTAACTAATCATGGCTACTAACACCGTTGCTACAAAGCAAACTCATACCGCAGCTAATAATGCCAGTGGTAATACTTCTGGTCCTTATACAATATCTTTTGATTACTTATTAGAAAGTGATGTAGAAGTTAGAGTTGATAACACCTTAAAAACACAAACCACACACTATACATTTCCTAGTAAAACTTCTATTCAGTTTACTTCTGGTAATTTTCCTACATTAGGAGCCACGATAGAAATAAAAAGAAATACTGATATAACAGTACCTAAAGTAGATTTCCAAGATGGTTCTGTTCTTACAGAAACTGATTTAGATAACAACAGCAAACACCTGTTGTTTGGTATGCAAGAAACAAAAGAAGATACAGAAGGTCTTGTAAGTACTTTTGTTGGTGCTTCTGCTCCTACAGGTTCAAGTATTGTTAATGGTGCTAGATGGTATGACACAGTATCAGGTCGTACTTTTATTTATTATGTTGATACAGATACAGCACAGTGGGTAGAAGCAAACCCTCCTTTTGATGCTGCTGAACGTGTTAATGATTCATCATTGGTTAATTTTACAGCTTTAGGTACAGGTGCTGTAACCAGAACAGTTGATAGTAAGTTAGAAGATATAGTATCGGTAAAAGACTTTGGGGCAAAAGGTGATGGTACAACAGATGACACAACTGCTATTCAAAATGCAATCAACGCTGCATTTGCATCAAACAGAAAAGATATACATATACCAGCGGGGACATATAGAACTACTGCAACTCTTGTTGTAAATGGAACAGGAGTAAGAATTGAAGGTGAAGGAGCAGAACTTTCAACAACTATTCTTGCCGATTTTGTTGGAACTAATTATAGTGATTCTCCTGTTTTCAAGTTAGATGGAAGATACCAATCAATTCAAAGCCTTGGGATTACTTCTTCTTCGACTAGAGAAGCAAGTTCTAACAATAATGCTTCTGGTATTCATGTTGAAGCTTCAGATACCACTTCTGGTAATTCATGGTTTGAAAATTTCTCTGATTTAGAAATTCAAAAACAATCCGGAAATGGAATATTGTGTGTAGGTATGGTTATATTATCAACCTTTGAAAGGTTAAAAATACATGATTGCAAACAGATGGGAATCCGTTTTGATAGTGGTCACTTAACGTCAAGAACTAATAAACATACATTTGGTCAAAATGAAATTAGAAATTGTACAATTTATGAAAACATAGGTCATGCTTTATTAATTGGTAATGAAAATAATGATGATGTATCAAATAGAGGTTATCGTTTTAACATTATTAATCTTGATACGTTTCGTAACGCAGATGCAGCAGGTGCAAGACTTTCAGAAACTCAAGTACATGCTTTTTGTGATACTACAACATTTGAAAACTGTGCTTTTGAAGGTCAAAGCCGAGCATTTGTTAATGGCGTAACTAGAGGTCTACAAATAGCAGGGCGTTCAATTTCTGTTAAAAACTGTAGATTTTTAAATTGTAACACTAACGCAATTTTGATAAGGCAACATACGTTTGGTGGTACTTTATATTCATCTCGTGATATAGAGATTTCTGGATTAAACGCATTTCAAACATCACCGTTAGCTAATTTAAATCCTGCAATAGATATAAGTTCTGCCATTGCTCACGAAACAATTAATATTGATATTCGTAACAGAACTGATATTACTAGCATATTATCAAACACTGTATTTAAACCTATTAAAAGAGAATGTTTTATTCAAACAATTGGTTCTACTAAAACAGTAAATAATACTACAACATTGACAGATACAACACTTGATATACCTCTTCCATCAGGAGATTCAAGAACATATTTTAGGTATGTTCTTTATTATCGTAGTGACCCTAGTGCAGACATTAAATTTCAATTTGATTCTGTCCAAGAAGGTACAAGCACAACTTTAAGCCCTGCCCCAACTGTTTCATTTGTTCCTGTAAGTTCAATACATTTAAACACAAGTTTAAACCCTGATGCAGAAAATGTTAAATTTAGCGAAGCTCAAGGCTTAATATTTGGTGGAGAAGGTACAAGTGCAACTTTAGTTGCTGAAATAGTAGGAGAAATAAGAACAAATGCTAGTACTACAAACGGAACTTTTAAATTACAATTTACTCAAAACGCTGCTCATGCAAGCAATACACAAATACTTAGTTCGTCACACATGATGTTCTGGACATAAGTTATGACAACCAAACCTTATACCATATAATAAAATCATGGCTTTAAATTTTCCTGCTTCTCCATCCACAGGTAGTGTACATAACGCATCAAATGGTTTGCAATATCATTTTGATGGTGTCAAATGGGTCTCTCAGGGGGCTTATAACACCTCTACTATAAATACCCTTAACTTTACACAACAAGGTACGGGGGCTGTTTCAAGGTCAGTACAGAATAAACTAGAAGAAGTTGTTTCTGTAAAAGACTTTGGTGCTGTTGGAGATGGTACAACTGATGATACGGCTGCTATTCAAGCTGCATTTAATAGTATCTCAAACTACTCCTCTGTCTTTTTTCCAACAGGAACATACCTATTATCTGCCAATGTTACTGCTACAAACAAAAAAGCAATTTTAAATGGTGCAACTTTTACAGGTGGATTTGACATTCAAACAGATTTTATTGAATCTTTTGAACAATGGATAAACGGTGATGATGTTACTGGTGTAAATAAAAAAGGATCTATTGTTGGTGTAGGTACACCTGCCATTGGTACTGAATATAATAAAGGTGGTTTACTGGTGGGTGCTGGTCATTCTACAAATAACACTGGTGCTTTTATTAGCTGTGATGGTGCTACTAATTGGCTTAGTGTAGTTCCTAATAAACCAAATAATCCTCAAGAGTTAATTGTATATAACTCAGGTCTTAGTGGTTATGCTAATGCAGCTAGTGGTGGCGGTGTAATTAATAAAGTTTCAGGTGAAAGTTTTCCAGCACCTTATACATCAGATTCAGACGCTTCCACCAATAAATTGATTGGAGATCAGTTTTATTTTCTTCGTAAAGTTTTTAAAATAAAAGCTGTTAATTCTGCTACTCAAATAGTAGTTGAAGAAGAAGATAAAAGTGCTGTAAGTTTTAGTACTGATGATGCTGCTGAGACAGAAGCTTACACTTATAGTCTTACGAGCGGAACTGGGACTGCTACCGTAACTGGAACATCAGTCAAGTATGTATCAGGTGATCCTTTTGTACCTACTTTCTTTAATCGTAGTTTTAAATTTAGTTTAACTGGAAAAGTAACTGAATTTAATATTACTCAAGCAAACATAACAGAAGCAAATCCAGCAGTGTTTACTTTTAATGGACATGGATTACAAAATGGTGATACTTTAAAATACACAGCTAACGGTACTCAACCACTTGTAACTTCGGCTGGTACTACTGTTGATAGTTTTGTTTCTAATGCAACAGTTTTTCATGTTGTTAATAAAACTGATAATACTTTTCAACTTGCAGCAAGTTCTGGTGGTACAGGTTTACAAGTTACTAATGATGGAAGTGATGGTCAAATATTTAGTATAAACGTTACTTTTGTTAATCCTTCTGAATACACACTTGGTTCTGCTGTTGGAAATGGTACATACAACTTTGAATGGAAAGGTAATATTAATGACCAGCTTTCAACATTAAGAGTTCAAGCTATTGCTGGTGATAGCGAAGAAAATGTAAACCTTATTGCTTATGGCGGTAATAATTTTCTTGGTCGTTATTATTCTCTTGAAACAGGTTTGGCAGGTACTAACGGTAAATTTAGACCTATATATATTGGATCTGGTGATTACAGCAATAACGCTGGATATGCACACCATATTGGTTGCCTTCCACGAACTGCTACTTCAACTAAACCAGTGCTTCAGTTAGGTGGTGTTCAAGGTCGTCATTCTTTAACTGTGTTTGGGCCTACTGATGGAACTTTGTATGCTAACCGTTTTGAATTAGAAGGTGCTGCTGCAACCTTTAGCCCTGCAATACGTACAAAAGGTACAGATGCAAATGTAAGTTTTGCTATTGATACTAAAGGCAATGGTAGTGTTAATTTTACTCAAGACTTTGCTAGAACTTTATTTAGAGTTTTTGGTGATGCTTCAGTAAGTGTTAATTTTCTTTCAACAATAGCTAGAAGAACTGGTCAACCAGTAGAAATATTTGCAGATGGTTCAGATGCTAATATTGATTTTAAACTGCAACCTAAAGGCACTGGTGTAATGCAATTCGGTACTCATACATCATCTAGCGATGCGGCCGTAAGCGGTTATATTACAATAAAAGATGCAGCAGGTAATACAAGAAAACTTGCTGTAATTTCGTAGGTATTATTAATGACAGTTACAACAACTTGGACAATAAATACATTAGTTCGTGTTACAGCGGACGGTTATGTGCATAAAGTTATTTATCGTGTAGATGCTACTGATGGTACTTATAAAGCTGGTGCTGCTGGTGAAATTGATTTACCTAAACCAGAAACATTAATACCCTATAAAGACTTAACAAAAGATCAAGTAATAGGTTGGGTAAAAGCAACAATAGAAGCACAAGCTGCTACTGGAAGTGTACCTTCAGTTGCACAAATAGAAGCAGCTTTAAGTGGACAAATAGAAGAACAAAAAAGTCCTTCAACAGCAGTGAGCGTTCCTTACAGTTCAGTTGGTGTTCCTTGGAGTTAGATAATGATTTTATCAATACTTGCTACTGCTTTATTAACAATAATAATTTACAGCATCTTTTGTTTTAGGTTGTATAAAATTTTTATGACAAGAAATAATGACTATTTACGTAAAAGATATGATAACTATATGCGTAACAGATGGAAATAAAATTATTGAAAAAAATAAATATGACAACCAAACCTTATGTTTTATTAGTCACCTGACGTTGCATTATTCCTAAAGTTAGATACAACGGAGCTAATGCACAGATACCACAGAAAGTTATAATAGTAACAGGTACTAAAGCCTTTACAAACGCTTCTCTCATGTTTAATAAAATAGCTAACATTCTTTCTATTATTTCATTTTTGATGGTTACGTCAATGAGTGTAGGGGCTTACTTAGCAATTCAATATATGAGATCTCCAGAGTTTGAACGTAACCTTAAAAATAAAGTTATGGGTGATCTTAAAGATAAAATGATAGATGAAATACCAAAGCAATTACCAAAATTTAGTGGTCCTTCTATTCCTCTTTAATGGAAATACCAAACATAGTTATACCAGATATAAAAATACCGCAGATAAATATACCAGTACATAACCCATACCAAGTACTTAACGTACCTCCACCATCATTAAAACTACCTGGATGTGTAAAGTATCACAGAGATGCTTCTCCAAAGAATACAGCCCTTTATAAGGATGATCCAACAGGTACTGTTATAAGTTGTCCATATGGTTCTATGCCTACATTTGATCCTTTGTTGTATAACAGGAATAAAATACAAATTGTAGAAAGTAAAAAAGAACAACAAACAAGACAAGAAACAACACCACAAATAGAAACTAAAAAACCTAAGTTACCAAAGAAGAAAGAAGAAGAGTTTTTTATAAAATGTCCAGGTGACAAAGATCAAAGAGTAGGAGACTTTCGTAACGATAAAAAACTAGAACGTGTCGTAAGCCATAAATTGTCAGATGATGGTAAAGAGTGCATAACACTCTATGAAAACACAAAATTTATCGACCAATACCTACCTTCACCTAAGGCTGCTGCTACTGCTGCTGGTATTGCTTTGGTCGCTGCTACTACTCCACTTCTTATTAATGCTATAAAGCCTTTAGTTAAGCAAATTATAAAGAAAATTACTTCTCGGAAGTCAAAGAATGTTGATGAGGTAAAATCTGACCCTTCTTAGGTACGACTTCAATATCAGAGCAAAGATCATAATAAGGACTATCTTTTGTAAAACGTATTCCAGCAATTTTCTTCTCACCACAATGCTTTAATCTGGCAAAATGCCAATCAAGCTCTAGGTTTTTTAGTTGTTGTTTTTGTATATTAGTTTGAGTTGCAGCAGCTTCCTTACATTGTTTTTGTAATCCTCTATCTAATGGAATGGAAAAGTTCAAAGTTAAACCAGTACCCAAGGCATAGCTATCTTTATTCGTTCCAGAATAATTTAATTGAT
>VMHT01192883.1_pt1 | contig 13007 bp, 16 predicted proteins | sample 4693611 | NCBI WGS metagenome assembly VMHT01 (sample SAMN12280063, study PRJNA550983) | marine metagenome | isolation source: seawater sampled from same location over 5 years 0.02-0.2 micron viral filtrate | place: USA: collected off the coast of southern California halfway between the port... ... | reverse complement strand
TGTCTGGTGTTATTATGATCGGTGAACGTAACATCGAATACAATGAAGAACGAGTACCAACAGCTTGCACTAATGGACGTGACGAGTGGTATGGTGCTAAGTTCATTGAACCGCTAAACGATGCGAAACTAAGGCTTCTTGTACTGCACGAGAACTACCACAAAATGTATCGACACCTTACAACGTGGCAACACCTATACAAGATACACCCACAGTTGGCTAACATCGCTATGGACTACGTAATCAACGTGAAGATCATGGACGAGTTCGGTGCAGATGGTTGGGTCGAGATGATCGAAGGTGGTTGCTACGACGTAAAGTATCGTGGGTGGGACGCCGCCAGAGTATTCTGGGAACTACACAAGCAGTTGCAAAAACCGCCCCGGGGTGGTGGAGGATCGAGTCCATCTGATAACGAAACACAGGATGGCGATGGAACTGCCCCTGATGATTCAACTGGTTCGCAAAACACAGGAGTAGGTGATCTACCGCAAGGGTTCGATGCACATGACTGGGATGGTGCGCAAGAAATGTCTGCTGATGAACAGCGTGAGCTTGCTCGAGAGATCGACGAAGCAGTACGTCAAGGTGCATTGGTTGCAGGTAAGATGGGCAGTGGTGGTAACCGTGACCTAGAAGAATTGCTACAACCCAAGGTAGATTGGCGTGAAGTGTTGCGTGAGTTTGTGCAAGATACATGTGCAGGGTCGGACTACTCTACATGGAAGAAACCAAACAGACGCTATCTAAGCTCTGGCATATACATGCCTACTGGTATCAGCGAACAAGTAACATGTTTGGCAGAACACAACGACATGTCTGGTTCAATCGGTGCGCGTGAGCAACAGATAATGATTAGTGAATTGGTTGGTATCTGTGAAACGGTCAAGCCAGAAGAACTACACGTAAGTTACTGGGACACCGAAGTGACTGGGTATGAGAGGTATGACAACCACGAATTACATACAGTGGCAGAACGTACCACACCTGTAGGTGGCGGCGGTACATGTGTTGAATGTGTGCCTGAGTACATGAAGAAAAACAACATCAATCCACAAGCGTCTATCGTGTTTACAGATGGTTATTTGTATGGCGGTTGGGGCGAATGGGATCACCCTGTGTTGTGGGTGATTGTCGATAATGAAAGCGCACAGCCCACACATGGCAAAGCGTTACACGTATCCTCGGGAGATTTGTAATGAGTAAGATCGGTAACTATGTAGTAGGACTACAAGAGCAAGAGGTGGACGAGCTAGAGCAGATGCTAGATGATGTATTCTATAAAACGTTTGGTCGTCGTCCACTCAAAGGCGAAGAACTTAAAAAGTTACAACGTCGTACATACATGCCTGAGCTAGATGCTGATGGTAAGTTTGTGAGGGAAGAATGACCTTCTGGCACATGCTTATAATATCTTATGCAGTCATACCTGACAGCGGTGTGTTTATCACAAAGGAGTATGTGTACAAAGACTACCACACGTGCATCCAAGCTAGTGATGAAATGTACCCAGCAATATACGCCACTTACAAAGACAGTATGGCAAGTTGCGTAAAGACGAGTCTTATATCTGGTGGTTCGAAGCCACGGTTAAGACCTAAAAACTTAGGGGGCAATCGCGCAAGATAAGTATCGAAACAACAGACTGCCCGTGTGCGGTTTAAACAGATACTCATCTTGCTTGCCCCTTATAAACAACCTGACAAATACGTCAATAAACTTTCGGGCAGTTGCCCGAACAACAAATGGAGAATAACTATGACTATGCTTGAAACTAATTTTCAATCTTTCGCGGAAGTGGAAGCACACTACAACAGTATCAAACCACTGGTATCAAAGTGTCACCCACGCGAACAAGACATTCGACCCATCGGAGATCGCAAACGAAAATACGAACGTATTAAAAAGGTCAACCGTAATTGCTACGTGATGATGGACGGGTACTACAGCGGTGACGATGTGTTCCGTTGGTGGTTTATGCGTGACGACGAGAGTAGCACAGTAACCGAGAAAGAGCTTATTAGGTTAGCTCCTATCGTGTGGCGTAGGCACAAGGACGGTACAGAAACTGTCAAGTTTCGTAATGGTACAGGCCAAGGTCTGCACAATGGTAGGTACTCGTTCATAAAACGTAACACACCGAGTGGAATATGGTTTAATATATCTAATGGTAAACAGTTTGTTAATGGAGTGTATCTCGCAAAAGGTAGCTCAATCACTAAAGATGATTACACAAGAAAACCTGAAGGTAGTGGATGGCAAAGTTGGTGGGAAGGTTACGTGAAGGAATGTACATACCGTGATGATGGATGTGCGGTTACCTTTAAGATTGCTAACAAATCACCTCATTACAAACTACCCGAATGGGAAGTAGTAACTGGCGGTAAGCCGTTACCCAAACCACCTAGACAGGTAGTGAACAAGAAAGCGAAGTGGTACATGAAAGAACACATAGTTAAATTCCGTGAATGGGCTATGACCATGTATCCGATGTTACCAAAAGATACGTACGAGTATGAACAACGTATGCGTAACGAGACCAAAGAGTATGTAGCAGAAAGAATGGGTAACCCTAATTACTATGCTTGGAGCTTGCTAAGTATCTTTCTTGATCACCCTATACTTACACGTGACATCATAAAAGATGATCAACACCCACTACGTCTGCACTTAGCGTATGGCATATTATCAGATTACATGGAGCATACCCTACGCATGGGTGAAGAACAGGGTTTGGACGACAAAGAGCTACAGGCAAGAATAATGTCTGCATTCAACCATAAAATCAATCGCACATGCGGTTTCTTATCAACAGTGAAAGGTTAAAACAATGGGTTACAAACATAAGACAGTAGCGGAAGCTACAGTGGAGAGTGAAGAGTACGTCGAACGTATGCGTAGGTATAATCAACCCACTGCCGTAAAACCAGAACTTATAGCCTTTCGAACGGCTATCGAGAACAACCACATCAAGACTATGCACCGTAGTGAAAACACAGCATACGTATACATTGAAGGTGAACAGATGGTGCTTGGTTGGATTGGCTATGGAGACTTTCAATCTACAGTAACTGGTGATGATAAGTATGTAGTATATGCAAGAAACATACGTAACATGCGACACGTCGAAGGGACAGATGAATACTTCATGCGTTCAGCACTACGTTTAGATAAAGCTATCAAGAACTGTAAGGCCAACTTGATACGATATACGTCTGAAGAAACTGGGTGCGCTTTGGCAAAACACCCCAAACGAGATTTCATAAGGTTATCCCGTGAAGCTGATGAAGCGTACATGGAAGTGCGGCGAAACATTGGGTTGGTGGACAGGACAAATACCGAATTGGGTTTGGAACTTATAACACTAATAAAAGATGGTTACGTGTTCAGACAACCAGAGCTTCACGAGAACATAAGTAAGCTATCGCACTTGAAAGATCAGTACAACAAACACTCAAAAAACAACCCACGCCCTATGGACTTTGTACGTATCTACAAAAACCCACGCGAAGAGTTACGTGCTGACGTAGTAAAACTTGTTAACGTGAATGCGTATACCTCATGGGGGAGTAGTCATAGACCTCAATCAGATAAGGTATCGGGTAAAGACATGTACCTCGCGGAAACACTACCCGAAAGTATCTTAGGTAAGATTGCAGTTATGGCTATGTGTGAGGACGGGCAGTTTGTTGAAGACGTTGGCTACAAGGTTGACGACACCATGTTCTACTTCTACCCAGAAGAACCTACTACGTGAGTGTGCTTGGCGATATGACGTATCACGTACAGATACATAAGCATACTAAACACGTCAATGTATCATCAATAGGTATCGATAGGGTTGACTCGGATGTTTTGCACCACTACAATTCTGTAGACGAGCTACCCGAATGGATACAAACTAAGCTATCTATGCTTATGATGTTAGACCTACCACCCCCACTAAATGACGTGGATGGTGTGGGTAGTAGACTAGGCCAGTACACTTACTGGATATATAAATAACCTTTCGGGCAACTGCCCGAAACTGGTATCAACGGAGAATTACTATGACCCCAGAAGCAAAAGTTAAAAAAACCGCTGTAAAACAGCTAAAAGATATAGGTGCTTACTATTTCTTTCCCGCTACAGGTGGGTATGGTAAAAGTGGTGTACCTGACATCGTAGCATGTTACCAAGGATTATTCTTTGGGCTTGAATGCAAAGCAGGCAAGAATACGCCTACACCTCTGCAAGAGAAAAACTTGAAAGAGATCAACGAAGCAGGTGGGTTTGACTTAGTCGTACACGAAGAAAACGTACACCAACTGTCTTTGCAAATGGATAAATGGGTAACTATCTGTAACAATACCAACGTAATACCCCAAGCTGTGAGTGGGCGCGATTGACATAGTTCGCATAAACCTCAGCAGTATGGGCAGGACACTCCAATTTCTGTTTGTAATTCAGCAGAAACCTTTCAAGACCTGTGACCATACCGACTAGGCCACGTACGGCTAGTCCTATACTCTGCGTATGGGCATTAAATTAAAGGAGATCACATACATGACGCGTGAAGAAGCCGAAGACAACTACCGAATAAAGTGGGAAAAACAAATAAAGAAAGACATGGCAGATAACTCTGCACTACGTGCGAGACAAAGACCTATTAGACCCCTTGGTGCAAGCCAAGAAGGCGGGTCTAAAGGGGGCAAAGCAAATAAGAAAAGACCTTATGTCTCTATCCGTTAGCCACTGCCCCCACTGCATAAAGAAGTTAGACATAATAGATTCACGTCCACACTTTGCTTATGGCTTTCCAACAGTAAGACGTAGGAGAGTATGTAAGACATGTGATTTTAAAATAACAACCATAGAGTTACCGATAGAACTAGGTAACGAAATCTTTGAAGATGAATAGGAGAACGACATGAAGAAATCAAAGGCAGATAAAATCTGGGCTTATAAAATAGCAAACCCATCAGCTACAAACAGAGAGGTAGCTAACGCATCTGGTGCGCACGTTACGTATGTTGCATCGCTTATGCGTAAGACAGGCACGCCCAAAGAAATACTGGAAGCACCAAAGTCGCCTAAACGTGGTGACATCTTAGACACTGCCAAGGATTACGTTACAAAAGATCGTGCATCTGATCACGGGGATATGGAAGATAACTTTGAGATGATTGCAGATTTTTGGTCAACGTATTTAGATAGGCGTATAGTGGCGTATGACGTGGGTGCTATGATGGCGTTATTAAAAGTAGCGCGTATTAGATCAAACCCTAAACACCCTGACAACTGGGTTGATGGTGCAGGGTACATGGCATGTGGTGGTGAGATTGCAGGTAAACGTTAGACATGGATTTAATCACGCTTGATTTTGAAACCTATTACGACAAGGACTATTCTTTACGTAAGATAACAACCGAAGCTTACGTCCGTGACCCTCGTTTTGAGACTGTGGGCGTAAGCGTAAAACTTAACAATGGAAAAACGGAGTGGGCTAGTGGCACGCATGAACAGATCAAGAGATACCTCGACACGTTCCCTTGGGATACGTCTATGTTACTTTGTCATAACACTATGTTCGATGGTGCTATTCTTGATTGGCGTTATGATATTCGCCCTCGGATGTATACCGATACTTTGTGCATTGCCCGTGCTTTACACGGGGTGGAAGCTCGTTCAAACCTCGCATCGCTTGCTGAAAGGTATAAGATCGGGGTTAAAGGGACAGAGGTACTCGACGCACTCGGAAAGCAACGTGCAGATTTTACACCCGAAGAACTAAGCGCATACGGTGACTACTGTATTAACGATGTAGAGTTAACCTATAAGCTGTTTAGTATAATGGCACGTAACTTTCCCAAATCTGAACTGCGTTTGATTGACCTAACGTTGCGCATGTTCACCCAACCCACATTAGAATTAGATGATGGCCTACTAATATCACACCTTAGTGACGTTAAAGCACGTAAGGATAAGTTGTTAGTAGATGCAGGTATTGATGATAAGAAAGACCTGATGTCCAACCCCAAGTTCGCTGAACTACTTAAAGGGCTTGGCGTAGAACCCCCCATGAAAATAAGTCCAACTACAAACAAAGAGACACATGCGTTTGCTAAGTCTGACGAAGGATTTAAAGCATTACTCGAACACGAAAACCCAAAGGTAAAGTCTTTAGTAGAAGCACGTCTGGGTAACAAGTCTAGTCTTGAAGAGACACGTACACAGAGGTTTATAGACATATCCCAGCGTGGGCTTCTACCCGTACCTGTAAAATATTATGCCGCGCACACAGGGCGTTGGGGTGGTTCGGATAAGATCAACCTACAAAACCTACCTAGCCGTGGTGCGAATGGTAAGAAGTTAAAGAGTAGTATAGTAGCACCCGAAGGACACACGCTAATAGACTGTGATAGTTCTCAGATTGAAGCCCGTGTACTTGCGTGGTTAGCAGGGCAAAAAGATTTAGTCGCACAATTCGCGGCAGGTGAAGACGTGTATAAATATATGGCGTCTAGTATATATTCCGTCTCAGTAAAGAACGTAACCAAAGACCAAAGATTTGTGGGTAAGACTACAATCCTTGGTGCAGGGTACGGTATGGGTGCTGTAAAGTTTCAAGCGCAGTTGCAAGGGTTTGGTGTGTATATTGAGCTTGATGAAGCAAGGCGCATCATTGAAATATATCGTGGTACTAACGGGTCGATTAGCCAGTTATGGCGTGACGCTAATAACATGGTACAATACATGGCACGCGGTGACAGCATACAGTTTGGTAAAGAAGGTGTCTTGCAAGTAGACGCACGCAAGAACGCTATCATTTTACCTAATGGTCTACCTATGTTCTATCATGGCTTGGCGGCTGAACGTGGTGATCGTGGGTACGAGTATACATACCGAACGAGAAAAGGCCCGAACCGTATATACGGGGGTAAAGTTGTGGAGAACGTGTGCCAAGCTATAGCTCGCTGTATCATAGGGCATCAAATGATACTCCTTGCCAAGAGGTACAAGGCTGTGTTAACTGTACATGACTCGATTATTACCTGTGTTCCTGACGAAGAGTTGGTTGAAGCACAAGCGTACATGGAAGAGTGTATGAGCCAAACGCCTGACTGGGCAAAAGGTTTACCTATAACCTGTGAGAGTGGCACAGGTAAATCATATGGAGAATGTGAATGAGTTCTAATAATATAATATCCGTAGCAACTGATAATGATTTATTAACCGAAGTGGTAACTAGGTTTGATTTGGTGCGCGTAAAAAGGGATCAAGCAAACAACGCACTTGTAGATTGTTTACCCGAAACAAAAGAAAGTTGTCCTATGCACATAAAAACCAAAAGAATCCACTCTTGTGATAATTGTTCACACTTTGTTGGGTTAGTAGAATATGACTTAATTGCCTGTGCATACAAAAGAAACATTGAACGGTTGGTTTAAATGACAAAAGTAGCACCGTGGTCTTTCAGTAAGATTAAAGCATTTGAGCAATGCCCCAAGCAATTCTACCATGACAAGATACTCAAAGAGTTCCCGTTTAAAGAAACAGATGCTACCCTGTATGGAACAGCTTTTCACAAAGCCGCAGAAGATTTTATTGGTAAAGATACCCCACTCCCTAAGAAGTTTAGCTTTGCGGAAAAGGCACTGGTATCGCTGAAAAACCGCACAGGCGAAAAACTATGCGAAATAAAATTAGGTATAAACTCTGACTTAGAAGCATGTGATTTCTACGCCAAGGACGTTTGGTTTCGTGGTATCGCTGACTTAGTTATACTGGACGGTGATCTCGCATGGGTAGTAGATTACAAGACGGGCAAGTCTTCTAAGTATGCAGACAAAGGACAGCTAGAATTAATGGCGTTAGGTTTGTTTGCCAAGTACCCCCAAATTAAGACTGTACGTGCAGGGTTATTTTTTGTTGTATGTAATGACTTGGTAAAAGACACATACATGGAGTATGATAGCCACAAGCTGTGGGGGAAATGGTTGAGTAAGTATGACCAGATGAAGGCCGCGGCGGAAAACGATGTGTGGAACGCACGGCCTAACGGCTTATGTAGACGACACTGCCCTGTAATAGAATGTGTTCACAATGGAGCAAACTAATGCCATATAAAAATCCCAAAGATCGTAAGAAACAAAAGAATGCGCCTGTAGGTAGTAAGGCGTTTGAGGCACGAATGGAACGACAGAGAGCCAGACGTAAGGTAGATAAAAACGGTGTAGACAAAAACAAAAACGGTAAAGCCGACAAACGTGAAGGTAAAGATGTTAGCCACAAGAAAGCCTTGTCCAAAGGTGGGTCTAACAAAGATGGTATACGCATAGAAAGTTCAAGCAAGAACCGTGCGCGTAACTACAAGAAGAAGAAAAAATAGTTCGGGCATCTGCCCGAAAGGAGAACTAAGTGCGAATTATAGAAGACAAGGCGTTGCTGTTAAAGCTACGCAATCCAAATCGTGTCACTAAAACAGTCCCAAAAAGTAAAGCTGTGCGTGATAATGAAGTGTTAGTTAATTGGGGCATTGATGAGATGCACGCTTTACACGCACTCAATATCGATGTGCCTTCCCCCATACATGGACAATATACTTGGACAGGTAAATACGACCCTTTTGCGCACCAAAAGAAAACAGCCGCGTTTCTAACTATGAACCGAAAAGGTTTTTGTTTTAACGAGCAGGGTACAGGTAAAACTGCTAGTGCCATCTGGGCTACGGATTACCTAATGAAACAAGGTAAGATCAAAAGAGCTTTAGTTATATGCCCTCTATCTATTATGGATTCCGCGTGGCGCGAAGACTTATTTACTTTTGCACCGCATCGTACTGTGGATATAGCGCATGGTGTATCAAAGAAACGTAAAGCCATCATAGGACAAGGTGCGGACTTTGTTATAATAAATTATGACGGGGTCGAGATTGTATCGGAGGAGATAGCTAAAGGTGGTTTCGATTTAATTATTGTAGACGAAGCTACACACTACAAGAATGCTCAGTCTAAACGTTGGAAAATATTAAATAAACTTGTTAACGAAGATACGTGGTTGTGGATGATGACAGGTACACCTGCCGCGCAGTCTCCGTTAGATGCTTATGGTTTAGCAAAACTTATTGACCCTACGACTGTGCCAAGGTTCTTTGGTTCATTTCGTGATATGGTCATGCGCAAAGTAACTCAGTTTAGGTGGGTGGTTAAACCCGAAGCTACTGACCTTGTGTTTAACGTGTTACAACCTGCGATAAGATTTACAAAAGAAGAGTGTCTTGATCTCCCTGACATGACGTATGTAAAACGTAAGGTAGAGTTAACAAGACAACAGCAGAAATATTATAACCTGTTGAAGAAAAAACTCACAATGAAAATACACGAGGACGAGGTGTCCGCAGTCAACGCCGCCGTTGTAATGAACAAACTACTGCAAATATCCGCAGGGGCTGTATACACCGACGAAGGGGATACCTTAGAGTTCGATATAAAACATAGATATAAAGTGTTACGAGAAGTAATAGACGAAAGTAGCCAAAAAGTGCTTGTTTTCGTGCCGTTCAAACACACTATTGACATACTAACAGATAAGTTACGTAGTGACGGAATTACTACTGACGTTATCCGTGGCGACGTACCTGTAGCTAAACGCACAGATATATTTAAACGGTTTCAAACAACGAGCGACCCAAGAGTTTTAGTTATACAACCGCAATCAGCGGCACACGGTGTTACGTTAACAGCAGCTAACACAGTAGTCTGGTGGGGGCCAACACCTTCGTTAGAAACTTATGCTCAAGCAAACGCACGGGTTCATAGGTCTGGACAGAAGCATCCCTGTACTGTTGTACAGTTGCAAGGTTCTGCCGCGGAAAAGCGTGTTTACGCACTTCTTGACAATAGAATTGATGTACACACAAAAATGATAGATTTATACAAAGAACTACTTGACTAGCGTATTACTAGGTACTAAAGTGTAATTCTCGTTAGAGCAGGAGAACATAAAATGAGTGATAACACCGAAGTCCCTGCAGACAAACTTACTAAGGCTTATATAAAGATAAGAGCAGAAAGAGCCTTACTGTCTGCAGATTACAAAGAAAAAGATGGAAAGTTGGTACGCCAACTAGACACTTTGAAGAAAGCGTTACTAGATTATTGCGATGCGCATAATGTAGAAAGCGTAAGAACCTCCGAGGGTTTGTTTTTTAGGTCTACTAAAACAAAGTATTGGACTGGAGATTGGGAGTCCATGTATGCGTTCATAAAAGAACATGACATGCCCGAATTTTTAGATCGTCGTTTGAACCAGACTAATGTGAAACAGTTCTTGGAGGAAAACCCTGACGTAATGCCGAAAGGTCTTAACGTCGATACAGAACATGTAATTTCAGTTAGGAAAAAATGATGAATGAAGAACCATTTGTGCAGATAGAGGAGTTGTCAAAGCATTTTGCTGTGTCAATTTCTACAATCCGAGCGTGGGTTAGGCAGGGGCATATCCCTAAATCCACGTATATAAAAATTGGTAACACATACCGATTTAACAAAACCTCAGTTACAGAAGAACTAACTAAAGCAATGCAAGATGTACATGAGGAACCAACCGAAACTCAGCTTGATTTTGATTTCAACGCTGACGACGACGTATAACAAGCCAGAAGGAGAACAACATGGCAGAGACTTACATTATTGAAAACGTAGAAGCATTATGGCCTAAGATCGACAAGACGTATACGTTCGATCAAAGCGTAAAACGTAGTGTGCCTTGTAGTCCAAGAGACCAGAATGCAGAGTTTTCTATTGCATTTCGTATGGACAGCGCAACAGCCAAAGCGTTATTCATACAGATGAAGGGTGCGTATGATGCTAACAAAGAGCCTAAATGGGCAGACAAGTTAGCTAACCCGTTTGTTAAAGATGACAACGGTACATACACTCACAAAGCAAACCTAAAAGGTGCTTATAAAGGTGAAGTCACTAACAAACCACTCCAAGTGGATTCACAAGGCACACCATTGCCAGAAGATTTTCAATTAACAACAGGTAGTACAGTAAGTGTAGCTGTGCAGTTGATACCTTATGACTTTGGTGGTAAACAAAGTGTGTCGCTACGACTAAAAGCTGTACAGGTTATTAAGTATGTTCCTATGGAAGTACGTAATCCGTTTGGTGCTGTAGATGGTGGCTTTGTTATGGAAGACGCTAATCCTTTTGCATCAACACCTAAAGCTGTGAAGAGCAATAACGTGTTAGATGAAGCTCCCGCAGATGACGGGTTTGACGAAGAGCCAGTAAAAAGAACCGCTAAAAAAGCGGCGGCTGTGCCACCTTCTGACGACGGAGACTTAGGTTCGATCATAGATAATTGGGACGACTAAACTATCCCTGCCACGGCTATTTGTTTAGCCGTGGTTAACTTTATTATGACGAGTGGTGACAATGAAAACAAAAAACTTTTTAGAATTATTATTAGCAGACGAAGGCCATTACTGCGTTTTTGCAACTAAAGGCGGTGCGCCTAAACAAAGTTTCTACAACAATGTAGGTGATGTTTTAGATGCCGCATATGATTACGATGCCAACGGACACGATGTGTATTTTGCATTGGCTACGTTAGAGACAGCAGGGTCTCGCAAAGCAGATAACGTACGTGGTATGAAATCTTTTTTCCTAGACCTAGATTGTGGTGAAGGTAAAGAGTTCCCCGACCAAGAAACTGCTATTGTAGAGCTACGTGCTTTCTGCAAACGACATAAATTACCTAACCCCACACTTGTTAACTCGGGGCGTGGTGTACACGTCTACTGGATTTTGTCTGAGTTGGTATGTAAGGACGATTGGCTACCGGTAGCTGAACGCCTCAAACAACTATGCAAAGAAGACGGGTTTGAAGCTGATCCATCTGTTACGTCAGACGTAGCACGAGTTTTACGGATACCATCTACACACAACCACAAAGGTACTCCACCTATACCCGTAACATTTTATGGTGTTGAAGAACCCAAGACTATTTCTTTTGACGTTTTTTCTGAACTGTTGGGCGGCGACTTGATACCAGTTCCAACAAAGTACAAAGCCAACAGCACAAGCGCATTCTTGGATGCAATAAACGAAAATCAGCGTGGCAGTTTCAAGCGTCTGTTAATGAAGACCGCCAAGGGTACGGGTTGTGCGCAGATAAAGTACATAATAGAAAACCAAAAAACTGTATCGCATGATTTGTGGCGTTCGGGTTTATCTATTGCAAACGTGTGTACAGATGGGGACAAGGGCGCAGAGCTAATGTCCAGTAAACATGACGACTACAGTTTAAGTAGAACATTGCGAAAGATGCAGGATACAGGGGGGCCACACTTCTGTAGTACGTTCTCTACACATAACTCGTTATGTGATACGTGTCCTAACAACGGTAAAATATCTACACCTGCTATGTTGACGAAAGAGATAGCAGAAGCATCTCCAGAAGATAATATAGTAGAAAAAGCTTTTGGTGATACAACAAAGACAGTAGAAATACCTGTGTTTCCAAAACCTTATTTTCGCGGACAAAATGGAGGCGTATACATACGCGGTACAAATGCTGATGGTGACCCAGAAGAGGTGTGCGTATATCACTACGACTTCTATGTCACACGTAGGTTACAGGATGTAGAGTTGGGAGAAGTAATAGCGTTTGCGTTACACTTGCCAATAGACGGGGTAAGGGAATTTATTGTACCTTTGTCTTCGGTGACGGCACGGGAAGAATTTCGTAGGCATATGTCTATGCAAGGTATAACTACTTTTGGGAAGGATATAGATAAACTAATGTCGTACACAGCCGCGTGGATTAACGAACTACAACAAACAACAAAGGCTAGTAAAGCGCATCAGCAGTTTGGTTGGGTTGACGACACTAAACTAGCCGCGTTTGTGCTAGGCGATAAACTAATCACTGCTGATAGTATAGAGTACAACCCACCTTCGGCAAAAACTGCAGGTTATATAGAAAGACTTACTCCTAAAGGTACACAAGAGGGTAGC
>VMHT01187515.1_pt1 | contig 13007 bp, 8 predicted proteins | sample 4693611 | NCBI WGS metagenome assembly VMHT01 (sample SAMN12280063, study PRJNA550983) | marine metagenome | isolation source: seawater sampled from same location over 5 years 0.02-0.2 micron viral filtrate | place: USA: collected off the coast of southern California halfway between the port... ... | reverse complement strand
TCGACCTTGTCGGTGGTGATTCTCCTGCAATGGCTGTTCGTGGCGATTCAAATTCAGATGTGCTCTATGTGCGTAATTCCACCGGTAATTGGTCATCTTTCGGCTCCCAACCTCAATCAAACTCTGGCAGCACTTGGGACTTGGCTGTAGAGAACAACACATACATTCTCATGACCAGCGCTGGGCAATCGAATCTTCTTACGTGGAACACTTTGAACGCCGCGGAATCATCATACCACTGGAATTCGATCTCGTTTGGAGACATCTCTACGGTGGGCAGCGTTGGCTTGTTTAGAGATTCCAACGAAACGTTACACATGGCGTTCAAAGATGATACAGCACAAGTGTACAAAGTTCTCAGACTCTATGTTGACACTGACAGAGACCTTGTTTTCGATTTGGTCGATGAGTTGCCGCACTTAGGCAATCAATGGTCGGATAACGACGGCGATGGTTTTGGAGACAATGCGTACGGTCCATTGACCGATTCATGCCCATCAAGTGATGCGCCTTCGATGTACTTCACTTACGGCTGTCTTGACTTTGACAACGATGGGTATGCGGACGTTGACGATGCTTGTAACGATGATTCTGGTGAATCCTGGATTGACCGAATGGGTTGTGATGATTACGACCAAGACGGTTGGTCCAACAATAATTTCATGTATTTCGATGGCGATGTTTTCATCTTTAACTGGAAACTTGCTTCGGATTCAGACGGTGACGGATACGGCGATAACTCGGGGCCGGATTGTTGTATCACAGAATACGATTCTGGTCAACCCGATGGTGATTTATTCCCATTCAATCCATCCCAGTACAAGGATACAGACGGCGACGGTTGGGGAGATAACTCCTCAGATCCAACCCAAGGAGACGACTGTAAATGGGATTACGGAGTTTCATTCCGCGATAGAAAAGGTTGCCTCGACTCTGATTCCGATGGTTCTTCTGACCCATCGACCGTTGGTGGGTTTGAGTGGAATGCCTCACTTGGCGCAGATGCATGGCCATTTGATCCGACCCAATGGGCTGACAGTGATGGTGATGGCTACGGCGATAACGGCTCTGAAGGGGCCACAAATCCAGACCGTTTCCCGGATAATATCGCTGCTGCTGAAGACAATGATTCTGACGGTCATCCAGACCGTTGGACTGACTCATACAACGTAACTGACAATTCTACTGAGAACGACGGTAACGGGTTGCTGCTCGATGGTTGCCCTGGAGTGTTTGGCAACTCAACCAACCCTTATCCTGGATGCCCGGACTCTGATGGAGACGGTTGGATGGATTCGCAAGACGAATTCCCTACTGAGGCGAGCCAATGGCTTGATTTTGATAGTGATGGTTTTGGCGATAATCCAAACGGTTACCAAGCCGATGAGTGTCCGACAATTCCGGGTATACTCGAAGGAACAAGTCCGTTTGTTGACGGTACGGGGATTGGATGCCGTTTCATCGACGGTACAGATGATGATGGCGACTTCATTCCTAATGTGGAGGATATTTGTCCCGACACAGATGCTGGCCTTACCGTTAATTCAGTTGGGTGTGCGGACAATCAATTGGATGATGATGATGATTCGGTGTTCAATCATGTAGATCTCTGCCCCTTGACACCGTTCGGCGAGACAGTCGATGCTGACGGTTGTAGCGAGGCGCAATTGTTGTCAGATGACGACATGGATAATGTTGCAGGACCTGCGGACTTGTGCCCAACTACCATTGAAAGCGAACGCGAAAGCGTCGATGAGAACGGTTGTTCAGCCTCTGAACGAGATTCCGATTCAGACGGTGTCAAAGACGCTGATGACCAGTGCCCCGACACACCCCAAGGAACACCGGTCCTAACCGATGGTTGCATTGACGAATCTGCTGACCCAGACGGCGACGGATATTTTGGAACTTACATCTACACACTGAACGAAACTTCAGGTCTACGAGAAAACCAATCTGGTGATGCGTTCCCTTCCGATGGAACGCAATGGTTCGACCAAGACGGAGATGGTTACGGAGACAACCCTGCCGGCGAAGATGCTGATGAGTGCCCACTTGAGTTTGGAACATCGTTCGTTGACTTCCTCGGTTGCTTTGACGATGGCGATGGCTATCGCGATGAGTTTGAACCTGCAGGCCTTGCAGGGAATCCTACGCAATGGGAGGATTCAGATTACGACGGACTCGGCGATAATCCGAATGGCACCTCTCCAGACTTATGTCCAGACACGCCTTATTCACAGAAAGACAGCATCGACGAGAACGGCTGTGTATTGAGTCAACTTGATTCAGACAACGACGGAATCTCTGATTTGATTGATAATTGTCCGAACGAACCTGCAGGCCCAGATGGTTTCTCTGATGGCTGCCCAAAGAAGGATTCGGGCTCTGGGGACGAGACCTCCTCCTTGTTGGATTCAACCACACTCATCGCTGCCGGTATCGGTCTTTTGTTCGTACTTCTCGTTGGCATAGTTATCCTGCGTCGGCGCGGTGACGACTACGATTTCGATGATGACGAAGATGATTGGGATGATGATGATGAGGATGAACCTCTTCCTTTCCGGAACAGTCGAAGTACTCAGAAACCTCAGCAGCGTGCAGCCCCAGCACGAGGAGGCCCAACGGGTCGCCCTGCAGGCCGTGGACCAGATGGCCCTTCGAAGAGCGCTGCAAAGCCGCCTTCATCAGGAGGTCCCTCAAGCGGGCCACCGGGCCGTGGACCGGGAGGTCCTCCAAAGAGTTCAGCAAGCAAACCACCGAGCGGTCCACCACGTGGCGAACGCTCAGTGAAAACTGCTGCAAAGAAGGTTACAACATTCGTTGATGAACCTAAACCTGATGCAGAACCCTCAGCCAAAGTTCGCAAAGCCAAGTTAAACATCGATTTGTCGATTTTTGAAGAATGGCAAGTTGAAGACAGGGAATCCGCAGCAGATTGGGTACATTCGGCGTTAGCAGAAGGTGAAAATGAACGTAATATTCTCATGCAGTTGCAAGAAACTGGATGGTCAGCACCTCAGTCGAGAGCGATATTCAATATTGGTAGGAGTCGTTGATATGGAGTCGCTGCGATTGCTTTGGCATGAGTTTGAAACATCATACTCAAGAACAGGATTCAATTGGGCGAGTTAAAGGGGGATCGAATATGGCCGACAAGGAACTTGAAGGAGCATCTTTGCCAACAGGCATCGAAGTCGACGATGCAGCAGCATATTTCGGCGTTATTGAGTCCTCAGACATGGTTCACACTTTGATGGCCATGGAACAAGAGAAGGCTATGGAGCAATTTTTCTCAATTCTATCCGATGTCGTACTTCTCCCAGGTGATTTCGATTTTGAGGCAGCAAGCGAGCGCATTCAATGTGAAGGTGGAGAGATTTACTATCTGGTTGCAGGCCATCTCGGACTTATGAGTCTGCCAGACCCACTTTCACAGTACCTTGGTCTGCCGGATTCATCGGGAGAATCCAGTGGACAATCTCCTTCCTTGAGCGAAGAAGAGCAGGGTAAATTAGCGACATTAGCCGACCCAATGCGTATTCTGAAATTGCTTGCCATCGCTTCAACAACCGGTTCAGAAGGTGAAGTTACACGTTATCTCAACACACTCAAGCAATTGTTTGCTGACCCGGCATCTCACAAGGCAACTCTTCTCGCAGTTGCTGACGAGCTTGATGCTTCACTGGATGTTGCTGGCCACGCACTGCCAGTCCCTTCTCTTGCCAGCGGTAAAGCAGCAGCAGCGCCTATTGCATCTGCTTCGGTTTCGCTTCCAAAACCAACGCCAAAACCTGAGCCTGTGGAAGAAGTACCTCTTCCTCCAGCGCCTCAAGTAGAGAAAGAAGTCGATTTGCCAGACCTTCCTCTCCCGTCAGAGGTTTCCAGTGCTGTTGAATTGCCATCGGTGGAACCTGTTGCTGTTGCCGAACCAGTTCTCGATACCAACAACGAACGAATGGTGGCTCGTGCTGAAGAAGATGCATTCTCTGGTGCTTTCGACCTTGGCCTAGGAAAGGAAGAGCCAGAAGTTATTGCTTCTGAACCGACACCAGAACCAGTCGAAGAGACAATTCAAGAGCCTGAATTAGAGCCGGCACCTGAGCCTGTGGAAGAAGTTCCTGAACCTGCCGAAGAAGAAGAATTTGTCAGTGCTGCTGAGCACTTCTTGGCCGCAGATACTGACGGAAGCAGAGAACTTTCCGTTGAAGAACTCGCTGTGGCTACTGGTACATCTCTCGAAGAAGCCAAAGAACTGCATGAGCAAGCCGATACGGATGGAGACGGAACAGTTTCTCTCTCTGAATTCATTTCATCCCCTGCTGCTGAGAAAACTCAGTCGCTTCCTCGTCCGGTCGCACCTGTTCGTAAACCACTTGCACAACAATCACAGCCTGTACAACAACCCGTTCAGCAACCAAATCAGCAACAACAAGGCTGGAATCAACAACCGGCACAACAGCAACAGCAGGGCTGGAATCAACAGCCTCCTCAACAGCAGCAACAGGCTTGGAATCAACAGCCTCCTCAACAGCAGCAGCAACAGGCTTGGAATCAACAACCCCAGCAAGGCTGGAATCAACCTCAACAACAGATTCAACCAACAATCCGTTCAGGAATTCATTGCCGAGGTTGCGGTATCGGGCTTGACCCATACTGGCGATTCTGCCCAATTTGTGGCACGCAGAGCGGCGTTCGCTGATCAGTCCCACAGCGTAAATTCGCCGCTGGTAATGAGTTGAGTATCGTCCAGCCAAACGCTGGCGTTCTTCAGAACCCCAGGTATGTGAATTCCAACTGCAGAAGTTCCACCCAAAGCAGTGTTATCTCCTACGGAAAAATAGCATGTTCCGAGGCGTTTTTCATCCTCCAATACATTTCCCGAGAGGCGTGCTTGTGGGTTCATTCCGAATCCAAATTCGGCTACAGTCCATACATTTTCACGATCTTTCGTTCGTAAACGCTTGGCTGCTTCACCGAATTCTTGTCGAATAGTAGCGGCAGTGGTTCCACCTTTGACATCCATGACCATTCCTTCTTCAATCACCAAGGTAATTGGTTCGTCGACAAGGTTAGATTCCCATGAACCATCAATGACGACTTTGCCGTTCATAGTACCTTCCCGAGGCATGATGAAAGCCTTTCCAGCGGGTAAGTTTGTGAGCATCTTCGGTCGATTACAGATACCGTTATCGTCGAGTTTCCACTCACGCCAGTTGACTTCAAAAGTCACATCAGTTCCTTGTTCAGACTTGACATTGACAATTCTTCTTCGGCGGAAATAAGGAGTGAGGTCGCTTATTTTCTGTTTGATTTCATTGAAATCAGCAGACATTCCACCTCGACTAAACATTTCGTTGGTCATGCCTGGCATTGTAGCGACCCTTGCTCCATCACGGACAGATTGGCGTATAGCACGTGTGTGAGTGAGCGAATATCGCGTTGGAGCAATGACAACCTGTTGTTGACGCATTAAGTTTGCAACAGGTGATGGCGGTTCTTCGCCATGGTGGCGTGCTTTTGGCATGACAATAAGCAAGACGCGGTCAGAGCGTTCGTTTGCTGCTTCATGGAGTGCTTGGCCAATGTCACCGGTCGTTGGGTCACAGACAATAAGCACATTCTCGCCTCGACGAATATCCATACATGTTTTGATTACCGTTTGGGCGCTGATTTTCAGACCTTCAGAAACTTCTTCTATAGAAAGTTCGTCGAATGGAACTTGCTTTTCAAGGACTTCAGTAACTTGCGGAACTTGAGTCTCAGTGTTCTCACCAATGGCCTCTTCAACCTCATTGATGACATCCTCCAATTCATCATCGTCGACAGGAGCCGGTGCAGTTTTTTTTCCCTTACGAGAGAAAGGCCGCACCATATTCTCACCGACATGGTTCAACGACTTCAATGTGTGGCAATATTTGCATTACAAACTCCACCCATCTCCACGAGGAATCCCATACGAGCGTTCATGATGGATGGATGTATGGAACAAGCATGCAGGCATATTCGGCGTTCATTGAACGTGTAAAAGACATTCATCGTTTGGGGGCTCTTCAAGGTCATCTCGGTTGGGATCAAGAGACTATCATGCCTGCGAAAGGCTCAGAAGCTCGCTCCGATATATTGTCATGGCTTGCTGCAGAACGCCATACTCGGCTTGTAGACGATGAAATGGGCCGGCTTTTGACTCAACTTGAACAGTCATCGGAACTCGATGATGACCAACAAGCGAATGTACGTGAGATGCGCCGAGCCTACGATAAGGCCATTCAACTTCCAGCAGAATTTGTAGCAGCATTTGCGAAAGCAAAGTCTGAGGCTCTACTTTCGTGGCAAAAAGCACGTGCTGAATCAGATTTCTTATCCTTTTTACCCCAGCTCGAATCTCTCATCAACATGACCAAGAAAAAAATTGCATATTATGGAGGAGAAAAAAACCCCTACGATGTTTTGCTTGATGAATACGAGGTTGGCATGAAGGTCACGGACTATGATCCTCTCTTTGCCGGCCTCCGTGCTCGCCTCGTACCGCTCCTACAGAACATCACTGAAGCGCAAATCACACGTCCTGACCCAACACTCCCTGAAGGAATGCGCTTTTCTATCGAAGCACAAACTGAGTTTTGCCTCAAAGTCTCGGAAGCGATGGGCTTTGATTTCTCAGCAGGCCGCATGGACGCTTCAACGCATCCATTCTCGGCAGGATTGTGGCCGGGAGATACGCGTTTTACGACGAGGTTTGATGAAAAAGACCCGTTTTCCTGTTTGTATGCAGTCATGCACGAAACAGGGCACGCTCTTTACGAACAAGGTTTAGCTCGAATCCATTCACTCACACCACGTGGCGATGCTGTTTCACTTGGAGTTCATGAATCTCAAAGTCGATTTTGGGAAAACCAAATTGGCCGAACTACTGCGTTTTGGGAGACTGCACTTCCTTGGTTTAGGGAACAATTCCCTGATGCTCCAGATTGGAAGCCAGAAGAACTGAACAGAATCGCAAATACAGTTTCCAAAGGTTTCATTCGAGTCGAGGCGGATGAGGTTACTTACAATTTGCACGTGATGCTGCGGTATGAAATCGAAAAGAAAATATTCAACGAAAACCTTCCTGTCTCGGATTTACCAGCAACTTGGAATGCCATGTTTGAAGAGTGGTTCGACGTTCAAGTTCCGAACGATACCATGGGTTGTCTGCAGGACATTCATTGGTCTATGGGTGCATTTGGTTACTTCCCTACTTACACGCTTGGGAATCTCTATGCCGCTCAATTACTCGAATCAATGCAAAGTGATCTCGGCGATATTGACACTCTCGTATCTTCCGGTGATTGGTCAAGCTTATTGCAATGGTTGCGGCCTAGAATTCATGAACAAGGAAGCAAGATGTCTCCGGCAGAACTCATCGAGTATGCAACCGGGTCACCGCCATCGCCTGAACCTTTTCTTCGATACGTTGAAGCAAAATACGGTTCGCTGTATGGACTGTGATTTCACTCTTCTTCGACGCCGAGCATGGAGTTCATTCGAGCAGTGAGCTCGTTGATAGCGTTCATTAAATCGTCAGTTCGATCTTCTTCGTTTTCAGTTCCGAAGGACAGTCCAAGCATTGTAACCATTGCTCCTGATAGCATAATTACAGCCGGCATGTAAACGTCCGATGCCGACATTACGCTGTCTGCTGCTTCCATCCATCCGAGCAGTGCGCCGATTATGAACACACTAAATCCAATGACGACTTGCTGATATCCTTCTCCAATATTTTCTTCGAGCCAACTCATGTTGTTTCCCTGCGGTGAAGTAAGCGGTTGAGCGTATAATATTACCTCAAAATCCTTGAAATTACGACGAAAAACGGCATTAATTCCACGGGGCCATCAAAATTGGGGTCCCCACTGAGCCAGGTTCAACTAGGAGTTGGCCTTTTTGTCCTGTTTGCTCGGTTCGTTCAAACACTGGGATTCCGGCAACAATGGTCATTTTTGCCCAGCCAGTTAACATCCGACCTCGGAACGGGTTCCAGCCAACACGAGTCCAACTGTTTTCGTCCATGACTTCGTGTTCATTTTCCATGTCGACCAGCACAAAATCAGCATCAGCGCCAACTTCGATTCGTCCTTTGCCGATCATGTTGTAGCAATCTGCTACATTGGAGGACATCCATTCAACCACTTGTTCGATGGTGCAGATTCCCGATTTAGCGTGTGTTAGCATGACTGCAAGTGAAGTTTCCACTCCAGGCATTCCACTCGGTGCTTTTGGGAATCCCAATTGTTTTGCTTCTGTGGTGTGAGGTGCGTGGTCGGTAGCCATACATTGCACAGTTCCATCCAAAAGGCGCTTCCAGAGCGTGTCCTTGTCCGTTTGATAGCGTATTGGAGGGTTCATCTGCAACCGTGTACCCTGTTCCTTTACATCCACGTCGGTGAATGTGAGGTGCTGAGGCAAAGTCTCAGTGGTAATCACAGCACCTTCTTTTTGCTGCGATGGCAATGAAGTGATTCCGTTCAGCCAATCTGCTTCAATGCCTGAGGTGAGATGCAAAATATGCAGTCTGTGGTCGTAGGCTTGAGCGAGTTCGACGGCAAGTTGGGTTGCAAGCAGTGCAGTTACATCATCCCTCCATTCGGCATGTGCTGCGATATCGGTGCGTGATTCGTACTCTGGGAAGCGTTCATTCAATCTCTTCTCATCTTCAGCATGCACGGCGATGAGTCCTGCAGTTTGAGAAAAAATAGTTTCCAAGGCTTCACGTTCATTGACCAGAAGTGTTCCGGTAGAAGAACCCATGAAGATTTTGATGCCACAGATTCCCGGAATGGCAATAGGTGCGTCGGGTGTCCCAACTGCTTCCTGAAGTTTTTCGACGTTATCCGGAGTTGCTCCTATGAAGAATCCATAATTGTTGACGCATTTTGCGGCAGCCGTATCCAACTTCATTTGCATGCCAGGTAAATCGACGATGGATGGCTTGTTGTTTGGCATATCGAGAAACGATGTAACGCCACCACTTACTGCAGCTGCAGAGCCGCTGCCCAAATCTTCCTTTTCGGGTTGCCCAGGGTCGCGAAAGTGAACTTGTGGGTCAATCGCTCCAGGTAAGAGATGGAGACTCGAACCATCAATGAGAAGTTCGCCGTCGTGGTGCTCAAGAAGTTGAGGTTCGGAAATCTCAGTTATCACGCCATCTACAGTTCGAACATCAGCGTGTTTCGTTTCGTTTGGTAAAACGACTGTTGCTCCAACAATGAGCATGTTTCCACGCGTATCTGTACTGTCCATGAGTCGCTTTGAGCGAATCCACTCCTTGAACTATACTATGGGCATTTACCTTCGGCGAGCGGATTTCGGGCGGAAGGCATTGCATACACTATCGATTGAATCAATGTAAGGTCCTCCTAGAAGGTCGACACAGTAAGGAACCGCCTTCCAAATCTCGTCAATGGTTTCTCGAATTGATTTCGGACGGCCCGGGAGATTGAAAAGTAGACATTTACCTCGGATACCTCCGATTTGTCTCGAAAGAATGGCTGTTGGAACATACTGGAGTGAGATGGCTCTCATTTGTTCTCCAAAGCCTGGAAGTATTTTCTCACACACACTTTCCGTTGCTTCTGGAGTCACGTCTCTTTGGGCGGGTCCAGTGCCTCCAGTCGTAACAACGACATGGCAACCTATCTCGTCGCACATTTCAATGAGCGTTGCTTCAATGTGTGCTCTGTCATCAGGGACGCATCGGTAGTGGACTGTCAAAGGACTGGCAATACCTTCACGCAGGAAAGAGAGTACTGCAGGACCGCCTTCATCCTCGTACTTGCCAGCACTTGCACGGTCACTGATGGTAATGATTCCGATGATTGCGGGCTCTCCAACATGTCCAAGTTGGCCTTCGAGATGTTGGATGAGATCCAAGTTTACACCCCTTACTGTTCGCCGTATTTGGCTTGGATGTTCGCATGGAAATTATCGAGCAGTGTGTCTTCAAACAATTCAGTTTGTCGTCGCATTTTAGTCGAACGAATGTGTAGGAAAGCAGCCCCAACAAAGACGACAATTATCAAAGGAATAACCGCCTCGAGTTTGTATTGGTGCATAAATTTCACAATGCCTTCAGCGGTGTACGCCCATGTGACCGAGGCGATTGAACCTCCGATGATGGTTGCCGAAAGTACCCGAGTGAAGTTCATGCGAGATAACAATCCGAGCATTGCTCCAACCAATACGCCGGATGCCATGAACGGAATCCAGACGAAGACGATTAAGCCCCAGAATCCCCATTTGTTAATCATCTCGCGCTTTTCGTTGGCCATGTATTCAACCGTTGAAAGTGTATTACCAAGGAATTTGGTTTGCAACATTTTGCCGCCAAAGCCATCTTGTTTTGCAACAGCAACGATGCGCTGGTCGTTCTTGATGTCACGTTCGACGCGCCCTGCTCCAGCGCGTTCGGAGAGCGTAGATATTTGATTGCGTCCTTTGACAATCAATTCCTGTGAACCCAGCAGGTCAGCATTTCGCTTAGAGATGAAACGATGTAGTTCGGTCTGCACTTCATCTCGAGTTTTCTTAAATCTGAAGAAAGCAAATCTCTGTGTTGGCCGATAAATCACAGACACAAAGATGACTCGATCATCGCTGGTTACGACAGCCGCTTCCATTTTGAGGTCCGGTCGGCGTGCAAAGAACAGTTCAAGACTCTCACGAACTTCGTCTTCGACTCTTGAAAGGGTGTGCAGTTCAGAGAAGAAATCTGTATAGTTTTGTTCACCCTCTTCTTCTTGACCTTCGGCTGATGTCCCAATTCCAACTCCTGATTCGAAGTCAATGGCTTGATTCACACCAATGGTTCGAACGGTGAGTTGAACTGGCTTGAACACACGGAATATTGCAAACTCTTCAAGCACTTCACGGAGTACTTCAGCACGTACATCTTTACTGTCTGAGAGGGTTGATTCAGTATTTTTGTAAGGGACCATAATGTCAATTGAGAGGTCTCGAGGTTCAATTTTATACAATTCCCAATCGATGTCAATGTTCAAACGTTTCGCGGTCTTAATGACTGAATCTTCAACCAGTTGAGAGATGTGAGTTCTTGAGAGAATATCGTCGCTGTCTTGGTGATAGACTTTGTACATGAGTGGATAAATGATAAGCAGTGAAATAGCTGAAAGGGAAAGCGAAGAAAACGCCATCCACCAAGCAGGAATGCCTGCAGCACCACCGGTCAACATTGCTGTTTCACGGCCGCCACCTAATTCAGCACCGATGAGGATGTACCCCCAGTTGCCAAGGTCTTGAATACCCCAACATGAGCGAGCACCGGTATCGGTCAAGCGAACTTGATGCTTCTTTTCCGAATCGACAAACGGAAGGAACGCAAAGGTCTGTTTCGATATGTCCAGTTCGAATTCAACGGACTTGGATATTTCGTCCCCACCTTCGACAACACTTGCTGTCGAGATATTCGATTGGTTGTAAATCGTAATTGAGTAGTTGAGGTCGTAGTGTCCTTCATTCAATTCTTCGAACGGGGCTGAGAAGTACAAATAATCAGCCTCAGACTCGCCATTGGCCGGTATCGGCCAAATTCTTGAATCCGTCCACGATTCGATTTCATGGCCTCCTTCTTCCAAGTGATGAATTGTGTAGGTGCCAACACCGTGACCGGAAGGGAAATTATAGCCGTACATCGAAAAAACCTTTTCGTCTTCGTTTGGGAAGATGAGAATCCATGGTTCATCCGTAATCTGGTCACATTCTCCGCCAATGTCAAGGAACGTTTTCGATGCGGAGTGGTCAATCGTCGTTGAGTTTCCAAGCGTCCCTGAGGTCATTCCGAAAATGAGCAGGGTGTAGAGGATAGTGTAGATGATTCCCCCAGCCAAGACGAAGTTTTCTTTCTTAGAGAGGAAACTGTGTTTGGAATCTCCGCTTCTACGATTGCGGATTTCAAGCAATTCTTTGGAGATTTTATTTCGGGCTTTAGTTTCGTGGTCGACATGCTCGGCTTCATCATGAGAATCAACGCGATCTTCGCCCATGAGCCAAGCAAAGAGACCTACCAAATGAACCCAACGATGAAAAGATTTGAGATTCTGTGATAAAACCGTTGAAATGGCCGAATACAAGGCTTACGCAATTGGTGTTGAGGTGGGTCAGGCCGGACTTGAACCAGCGACCTCGGCATCTTCAGTGCCGCGCTCTCCCAACTAAGCTACTGACCCGTGCAGTTCGGCGAGAACCCCTGCCATATCAAGGCTTTCGCCAAACAATGCTGGGCAACTCAACCATCAATCTTCATTCAATTCCATCGAGAATTGCCTTTTGAGCTTCAAACAAGGCATCGATTCCGCCATCTGCTCGTGAAAGAAGTGCAATGAGTTCATCTCCAGAGAAAGTTGACTCTTCGCCGGTACCTTGAATCTCGACGTATTTGCCATCAGCAGTTTTGACGACGTTCATGTCGACGTCGGCGTTCGAATCCAGAACGTAATCCAAATCGAGGTAGACTTCGCCGTCGATAAGTCCGACAGAAATAGCAGCCAAATCATGAGGAATGACTGTATTTTCGTGGTTCACACGTTCTGCTTCGGAAAGTGATGGGGCAGTCCAACCGGCTTTTCGTTGGTCTTCAGTCGGGCGCATGTCGAGAGGTAGGCATTGCCCTCGCGCAATCAACCGTCGTACGGCAAGTCGCAGTGCGATGTTAGCAGCGGTGATAGAAGCACATCGGGTGCCTCCGTCAGCATTCAGGACATCACAATCGACGTTGAGCGCTACTGGACCTAGAGCCTCAAGGTCAACAGCAGCACGCAGTGAACGAGCAATCAACCGTTCAATTTCTTGAGTTCGTCCTTTTGCACCGCGGCGCTCACGACGGAATCGAGAATCTGTTGATCCAGGGAGGAGGGAATATTCTGCGTGCACCCAGCCTTTTGTCGAATCGCGGGGAAACCATCCAGGAAGCCGTGCTTCTTTGGTACAGCACGCTAGAATTACAGTGTCAC
>VMHT01019009.1_pt1 | contig 13009 bp, 16 predicted proteins | sample 4693611 | NCBI WGS metagenome assembly VMHT01 (sample SAMN12280063, study PRJNA550983) | marine metagenome | isolation source: seawater sampled from same location over 5 years 0.02-0.2 micron viral filtrate | place: USA: collected off the coast of southern California halfway between the port... ... | reverse complement strand
TTACTCCTTCAAACACGAATCCAGAAGGCATAACTGGCTCACCAGCTACGAACTGAGCTTGTCCATACTGTCCACCAGCATAGATTGCTTGGTTAGGAGCCATTGCACCCATTAAAGGTGAACCTTGACCCATTCCTGGATATCTTGCTATTTCACGGAAGCCTTGATCGGCTCTTAGATCTTTCATGAATGAAGGATCTGCTATACAACGATAGTATCCGTCTGCGAATACAGGTACGTGACGCTTTCTTAAACTCTTAACTACCTCAAGAAGGTCAGTTTTTACATTAAACTTGAAACGCTCAGAAGCATATTCTGTAGACGAGTATGAGTTTAGTGTTGTGGAGTTAGACTTTGTCTTACCATTTGGATAGTAGTAACCACCCTGAGAGTCAGAAGCAGCACCACGAGATTCAGACTTGAATAATTCGTCGATGAATACACGATCTCTCCACCTTCTATAGTCATCTAACAGAGTTAAACTACCAATACTTTGATGAAACATATTAAGGTTTCCAGTATCAAGCAGCAAACGCTGAGCTGTCATTAGAGTTTCTCTAGCAATTTTGAATGTACTAGGGAGAGTTGTGTTATTAGGATCAGCAGGACCTGTATACTCTCTTAGAGATACAAGTACTTTATCCTTAACAATTGATCTGCTATTTGCTGTTCCGATAGTCTGATCCTGAGTCCTCTCTCTAGAAGTCTTAGTGCCAGGGTTACCAAAGAAGCGATAGCGATCTAATTGTACGGTTTGTCCAGGTTGCTTAGTGAAATCATGCACAACTACTGGCTCGGAAGCCATTTCAACGATATACGCTGGATGTGGACGATACAGCTCAGCACCCAGGAGTTTCGGAAAATCGTTATCTATAAACATTTTTGAAATTCAGCTGAGGGTTTGCTGATAGTAAACATAAAATAAATTATGTTAATTTGAAACTGGAAAATTAATTCCATTAAGTACAATTATACTTACCCTTAATAAACGAGATTATATAAGTTTTTCCTAAGCTATAAAATTTTCATCCATGCGAGATGTATATCCATCAAGCATGTTACCTAAAGAATAAGTTGATGATGGGACGACTCCTATTCTGTGCATTGGAGTTACGTAGCCATCTGCAGGTTGTAAATCAGGTTGTGATGCCATAGCCATTGCTTCATCAACAGCATCCATTTGATCTTCTATAGCTACATCAGCCATAAAATCTTTTGCCATTTTTTTAGCTTTTTTTGCTTTTGAAGAGTCCATTTACTTTTTACCTTTCTTTGATTCTAAAGGAGGCTGACCTACAGGAAGTTGGCTTAATCCAGCTGCAGGTAAATATTTTGCTAAGAACATTTGTTCACTAACTCCAATCATATCTTGATTTCTTTCAGCAGCTCTTAAATTTTGTGGGACTAGTAAACCATTAGCTGGTAGTGGAGATCCTGGCAAATTTAACTTTAAATAAGATGCATCTAAATCAGAAGGCATTTTAGATCCTTCAACAACTCTAGTATCTCCTTCTCTCATTCTTATGTTTGCATATTCATCTGAATTACCAGCAGCTATTTGTGATTGGACATCAGTACCACCAAAACCAATTAACTGAGGAGATCCTATAGGACCACCCGAAGTTCCTATACCTTGTAAAAATTTATCTGCTTTTTCTGTTGTACTGGTTTTTTTGTGTTTCATTGTAAGCTAGTTCCATAGATTGAGTTAGCTACATTCATAGCGTTGCCCATTGGAGATGTTCCCATTCCTCCAGGTAATGTATTAATTGGTCTTGGTATATATTTTAAATTTATCATTCTTTGTTGAGAATCTGCAGCTAATGGATTATATATACCACCATATTGATTCATAATTTGCTTATCATATATTGTATTTTCTATACGTTTTTTCTTACCTGCTTCTCTACCTTGTTTATATGCTAATGCTGATAATCCACCACCAATCAAACCACCTGACCCAAATCCAGAAGCTCCTGCCAATAAAGCACCAGGAATACCAGAAGAAGTAGGATTGTTATATCCTGTTTGCCTGCCTCTGATATTAGATACGGCTGCTGGAACACCCATAGTTAGACCTAAGCCTGCTGCTAAAGCAGGTACGGCTGATCCAGCTAGTCGAAGTCCTATTGGAGCTACTGCACCTAACATGATTACTCCATTACAAGGAGTTTTTCACGGAAGATCTGTGGGTTCTGTTGTGCTGCATTTAGATATTTCCAAGCATTCTGTGGGTCACGATCAGCTGCTCCACCGAAGTCCTTCCAGAAGTCGCCTGAATTAGCAGGTGCTTGTGGTTGTGGAGGAACAGGCATTTCAGGACGTGTAGGAGCTTGTACTTGAGCTGCTGGGTTCTGAATTTGTTGACCTGCGAATGTAGGAGCTTGTGGATATGCTGGAGCCTCATCCTCTTCTACTGGATATGGTCCATTCTCACCAAAGAACTCACAAGTGTAATCTGCTAAAACATCTGGATCTGTAAGGATCTTTTCATATGCCTTATGCTCTGCTGACATTTCTTTAAGTAAACCAACAGCTTCTTGTAACTGTGAGTTTGTTTGAATTAAAGAATCTTCAATCTTACAAGCATAATCATTAAGCACTGCTGGAGCATCTGCACCAAAGTGATTAATTACTTCAAGACTTGCCTCGCTTACCCCGTTTGCTAGGAGCTGGTCGTTTGTTATCTCCTGAGAAGTTTGGGAAGAGTTGTTGGAGTATGCCTGGCTGTTGTTGCTCGAAGGCATATAAGTCTGCTGACCCCCGTTGCTGTATGGGGTTGTTTGTTGGAATCCGTAATTGGCTTGGTCTGCTGCTGGAGTCGCTGCTGACTGTTGACCCTGGAACGGGAACTGGACTGGTGAACTCAGGAGTCCTACCACCTTCGTAAATGCGTCCTTGTATGGGTTCTCCGCTTGTGGGGCTGCCTGTTGTGTCTGGGGCTGATACTGCGTAGGGTTGTATTGGATTCCTTGTACCCCCATCTGGGCTTGCACTTGTGGTGCTGGAGCCTGTGTTGCCTGTGTTGGGGCTACCCATTGCTGGGAAGTCGCCACGGAAGGAGCTTGGGCTGTTTGAGGAGCCACGTAGCTGCTCTGCTGGGTCGGGGATGCTTGGGGTGCTGATTGGGTCTGAGCTGCGGTAGCGTCCTGCATAAGTTACCTCTTTCTGGAGTGATTCTAATGTTCTGTATAAGAATGGAGTTAAATCCAAACGTGGGTCAGCCGCCATCGGTAAGTTAGGCTGCTGAGGGTGGGGAGTTCTCATTTCTTGATTTATTAAGTCAATAAATGATGAATATGCCCTTTGTACCTCACCTACCATTCTAAACGGAAAACCAGATAGCATTGCTGCAACTTCGTCGTCTGTTTTCGAAGGAAATAGGTACTTCAGTGCTTCTATACTATCAACCCCCAATTCTTGAAGGTTTCTTGTAAATATAGAAGAGTTGACTTTATCTTGAGTTGTATCCTCATAAACAGGACCCATCCATCTCCAAAGAACCGTTCTATCTCCATCAGGAGCTAGTCCTAGTACACCATCTGGGATTTCTCTTGTCTGTACTGCAGTGTCAATAGCTTGCTGAAGTTTTTGTTCATATTTAATTTTCTGTTTTTCATATTTTTCTAAAACTTTTGGATCTTCATCATTTTCTGGTAATTCAGGATATTTTATACCTGATACATAAGCTAAGGATTTTCTAAAAATTTGCTCTTCTTGGAAAATAATTAATTCAAAAACTTTGCAAATTCCATACTGATAAATCTGTAAACATTTTTTCTTTGCGGTTGCACTTACACGTCCATAAGCAGATTTAATTTCTGTAGCTGTTACGTTAGTAATACTTAAATCATCTATTCCCCCAAGGGCTAATCTAATTTCACTTCTTAATTGTTCTGAGAATCTTGCTTGGTCAGAACTTACAGCATTAGGAGTTATGAATCCAACTCTATCTGAAGGTTCTAAATTTGCTATAACTCTTGGAACTCGCATGCCACTTCCAGGTCTACCTGAATACCCTGGCTGCTGTCTTGTTATTGGATCTTGTTTATATGTAGAACTAAATAAATCAACATTAGAAGCAAATCCTGATTGACTGGATATACTTGGTCTTTGTGATGTTTCAGAATCACTTTCTACAATATCTTGTTTTGGTCTAGATGATAGAAGAGTTGGATTACCAAAGAATGATAAGTTTGCTCTAATATTTTTTACCATCTCATCATGAGCTGTAATTTGATTTGCAATAAATTCAAATTCACCTGAACCATCTGTTCCAAAAGCATCAGGATTATTAAACACTTCAACACATGGAATAAACTCCATAGTATTTTCTACAGTTTTTTTATCAAAAGATGCAAAATTTGTATTTTCTTGATCAAACTTTATTTCTTGCTCACTATGATATTCTTCTATTTCTGTAGCAGTTATTTTTAATCTCATATATCTTTGATCTGTATTCAAACCAACTCCAGCAAAACCTTTTGAAGATTTAACCTTATATGGATAAATAATAATGACTTCTTCTAGTTCTCCATCGGTAGAATAATAAGTTCTATAAGACTCTTTATTGAACCAGTAAATTCTATAAGATTTTTTTGTAGGTCTTATATAAAATAATCCTTTTCCATAAGCTAGAAATCTATCCCATATTGCATCTAATCTGGCATCTAATTGATTAAACTTTATAACCTGCTGAACAAAATCAAATCTCTGTGTTCCAAAATTATCCTGTTGAGGATAAAACTCAACTCCCTGTCTTATACCAAACATTTTCATTTGAGATAAGTGAGAACTAATCAACATTGTGTCTGCTGTTCCTTTCCCATCACGATTGATGACAGACTTGATCATGTCATCTAGAACAGCTTTACTATTACTCTCCATTAATTAGATCCCTTTGTTATTGGTCAATGTCATAACCAGCATGTAATCTCTTAAAAGTAATTACATCCCCTTCAACTTCAACATCAAATCTCTCATTGGGTTGAAGTGCCATGTCATGACATAACTCATCAGGTAATGAAATCATTGCTGAACCATAAGCATCTTGCTCAAGTTCAAGTTTGTAAAAAGTTGGTTCTGGCATTGTTAATACTTCTAGTTTAAATCCTCAATACTCTAACTCAAGTTTCCCACGAGTCATTAACCCATTACATAGCCAAACTAAAGCGTCTACGCAATCATCATGTGAGCTAACCCCAAAATTTACAATCTCATCTGTCAATGCTCCAAACTTTCTATATTTATTAAAAATAATCTTTCTTTGTTCAAAAAGCCCCATTATTCCTCTAAATCTTGCAACTTTGTCTCCACGAAATCCTTTTACTGGATGCCAAATTAAATTATATAACCCTTGTTCTGTTTGACATATTCTTTTAAAGTCTGCTTCTAAAGATGCCTGATAAGCAACTGCTTCAGACCACACATGTAATGAGTTTCCAGTAGGAAAGTAATTTTTACCATCTTTCATTATTACTCCCCACTCTTCCATCATTTCCATTAAAAGTTCTAATTTTTCTAAATTTCCCATCACCCTAACTCGTTTACAGTCAATAATATGGATCTTATCTTTTACTCTTCCACCCATAACAAAGACTGTATAATCATTCCGTTCTCTTACTCCTGCAGATAAATCAACACCAACTCCTAAAGCATCAAAATCTGTAGAGATTGCTCCTTTAACAATTAAGTCTGGAGATAAAGATAGTTCACTAGTTTGTACAACTTGATTTTGATATTGAAAACTAAATGCAACTGGAGCTATTCTTCTTCTATCACTTAGATAACTTAAAGACCACATGTCAGGCCAGTAAGATATTTCTTCTCCTTCTTTATCAACAGTAATTGCAGATTGTACTATCTGTTTCCAACCACTGGAAGGTAAGAAAGTTGTACTGTGAATATCATCATGTCTAAATCTAGTTCCTAAACAAATAGCTCTAGCACCTTCAAACATAGTTGGAACAATAACAGCATTCCAGTTATCTTCCATAGCCTGTCGAATATCTTTATTTTTAATATCATCTGCACTTTTTATTGCGTCATCAATTATGCAAAGATGTGATCTTTTTGAGGTAACAGCACCTTTTAATCCTGCACAACATACACTAAATTCTTCTTCTCCAGTAGATTTAATTCCTGCAAATTTCCAATCAATACTCCAATATTCATTTGAATTTATTCCTTTAGCAATTTTTACTGTAGGAAATATTTCTTTATATATTTTACTTTCTTCAATAATTCTTTTTATGGCTGCACTCTTAGGTCTAGCAACATCAACTGTATAAGATATGTATAAAATTTTTAACGGCATTTTATTTGTAGCATGAACACCAATAGCCCATGCTGTATATAAACCTAATACGGTAGATTTAGCAGATCCTCTAGGAGCAAGTATGTCAACGTTAGGACCAGCAATACTTTTAAGACATTCACTATCATCTCCTGTACATAAAAATTTGTGCCACTCAAGGTGATGTGCAGCTGGAGGTTTTCCCCCTACAACATCACAAAAATATGCAAAATTTTTTCTAGCCTTTTCTACATCAACATTAGAAGTTTTTTTAACTACTTGTTGTTTTGCAGCTGCTCTAGCTGTACGTCTATAGACGCTATATATACTGGTTCCTGCCATAAACGTAGCTTAGCGTATTTATCCCAGATTGTAATTAACAATGCATCTAATCTTATTAGTACATTGTTGAGCAGTATGATAATGAGAACCATCAAACAGTACTACTCGACCCTGCTTTGGGGTTACTCTTTGTTTTTCTGTATAGATATCTGATTCTTCTCTCTCGTTATAAATGACTGTATCACCATCAGCAGTACATACATAATAAAGAACAACTAGATGTTTCATATCATCAATATCTATATGAGGAGTATCATCTTCTCTACTTTTTAAATTTAAAGGAAATTGTAAAAAAGATCTTCCTTGAAGAACACCTGCTTGAGGAATGTTTAATGTGTAGCAAGCATGTCTTAGTAAAGGTAAAAATAAATCGTGAAAATCACTAATAATTTCACTTGAATTATCATCATCAAGATCTACATATACGTGCGAAAGTCCAGGGCGACCTTGATTACCTTCTTCATATGCTGCTGTCACATCATCAATGTAGTACCAAGGAAACACACAATCATTATGTTCCTCTTGCCCCATTAAAATACTTTTAATTGTTTCTTGATAATCTAAATCTATAAAATCATCAATTACTATAATTTCATCCACTTTAAGATTCTTCTTGAAGTATCTTTGTCCAGACTCCCATTGAAGCTTCCTGCAATGGTCCTTCTATTGGATCATCTCTAAATATAGATAACATTTCACGTAACGCTCTATCTGCACCTGCAAGAATTAAACCTTGTTTATCTTGTAAGATTTTTTTATCTTCAATCTGTTTTATTGCACCACGTAATTCTTTTTGCAGCATTGCAATTCTTGCTGCACCCATATCTTGTTTAACAATTCCCATGTCAATTGCGTCACGTAATTTACCTATATCAACTCTCATGTTATCTATTTCAGATTCTAAAACTTGAGTAAAATCACGTTTTTTAAATTCTTTTATAGACCACTCATTACATTCCACTACCGTCCCTTGGAATCCTAAAAATCTGGCAAATAAATATATCTGTATTGGACTTGATGCTTTTTTACAAAATTCAAGATAGGATTCACGATCTTTGTTTGATAAAGTGTGAATCCATTTCTTCATGTTCTGTATTGGCTCTGTGCCTGATCATAATCTCTATTCTCTTTATAGCGACGAAACATCTCTCTTTGCAAGTCTGTTGTTCTTTGTTCCTTACCTGTTTCTCTTGTCAATGATCTATCTTGCTCACCTGCAGTCTCTAATCCTCTTCTATATTGAAGACCAGTTTCTGCAACTTCTGCACGACGTTCTTGACCAGAAACTCTAGCACTTGCACGATTTTCTTCTGCTGTTTTAGAAAGAGTCAAACGATCTTCTGCAGCTGCTGCCTGACCACGACGTATGTCTTGACCAGTAAAGAAATCTGCATTAGTTCTATCTAACTGAGCACCCAACTCCATATTCAACCTTTGTTGCTTTCCACTTACTTCATTCAAAGCAGACTGACTAGCTAAAGCTTGAGTAGGAACCTGCGTTGTTGGTGCAGGTGCTGGAGCTGGTGGTGGATATATTATCTGTGGTGGTGGTGATCCTCCTCCTCCGCCCATAATTTAAAACCTCCTATTAATTTAAGTTTAATTCAAATAAACTTCTATGCCTTAAATGAGGCATTTGCAAATCTTACATTCCTTGCAAGAGTTACCTGTGGTGCTCCAAATTCATTAGCAGCTTTCTGTTGTTCTGCTACAGCTTTTGCTCTTTCTGCTTCTGATAATGCAGCTATACCCTGTTGAGCCTGCTTAGCAGTCATAATATCTTGAATCTTAGTTGGTGTTGCTTCTAATTGAAATTTTCCTCTAATAAATCTATTTTGTGCATCTTCAGCAGCTTTGTTTAGATACATCTGTCTAACAGGTTCTGTAAGAGCATAAGTACCAAACCCCTCTATTGCCATCCTTCTAGCTTTCTTTATCTGTCTAGCATCTTGATTTTCTTGATATAAATTTATAGCTTCTAAAGAATCTTTAAGACCTTCAGTTGGTGATGGTTCTTTTCCAAATTTTTCTGTTAAATCAGATTCAATTATTTTTTGTTGAGTAGGGCTAAATTTGTAATTAAAATCCTGTAAACCTTCTAAAGGATTATATCCATCTTCTGTTGTAAAACCTCCTCGTTTATCGTAATCTGTCTGTTCCCCCTTACCCATATAATAATTTTGTAAATTAATAAAATCAGCAAGTCCAGCTTTAATTCTGGCAATTCCTTCAGGTCTGTCTTTATCTACTGCAACTTCTTTCCCATACATTCTTACTTTTTCTTTGCCTTCAGGAATAGTTGTTTTAAGATTTTCTTTTATGATGCTCTTTATACTTGTAGGTGCTCCTACAAGATCTGGACCATATATCTCTTCAGCTTCAGCATAAGTTTTTGGTATTTTAAAATCTGATGCTAATCTCTTTTGTTTGTCATACAAAGCTCCTAAATCAACTACTTGCCCTGTACCAGTATCTAGTCCCTTACTGGTAAAAGAAGGATAGAATGATTGATCGTGTCCTGCCATTTTTAGTAGTTGTATCTAGCGGTTAGAGCAGCCCCAGCTTGATTAGCTGCTGTAGTTCCTAAGTTAAGGGCAGCTTTTTGCATATTCTCAGTTAAGTTAGCATTTGTCAAAATATTCTGTTTTATACCTGCACTAGCCATTCCTCTTGCAAACTCATCTCTCTTTGCTTGTTCAGCAAATTTTCTTACTGTAGGTAAAACAATATTTGTTGCATCTCTTAAAGCCTCAGCATCTTTAACTGTTCTAAGTCTTCTACCTGCATCTAAGCCTGCTGGGTTGATTACTTGTAAAGGATCACCAAATGGAGATATACCTCCAAACTGATCCATTCCTGGTGGTAATGGAGTTCCTCCAGCTGTCATAGGTTCTCCTGTAACAGTATTATATCCAATTAATCCTGCAGGACCTGCAATAGCTGGTCTACCTGCAACTCTGCCACCTGATCCTTGAGGTACTCCTAAATTTCCTGATAATACTGATGCTCCACCAACACCTAATCCTGTTAAAGCAGGAAGTTTTAAAAGAGCTTGAGCTGAGAGATTACCTCCAGCTGCAGCTTGTAATAATGCCTTTCCTCCAACACCTGTGACTCCACCTGGTAATAAAGCTCCTAATAATTTACCTCCAGCAAAACGTCCTAATCCTCCAGCACCTGATGCAGTTAAAGCTCCTGTACCAGCTCCTAGTAATGCAGATCCTAAATTACCTCCACTACGTCTAAATCCTTGAATGCCTCCAACTACTGCACCGCCTGTTGCTAAAAGAGGTAATAACGCTACCATTTCTCCATTCAGTAATACTTGTTATAAATATTTTAGATTAACTATTCTTTGCCTTAACTATCTTGTAGATCTTTTACGAAGTAAGCTACTTCTGCTAAATCATCTTTGACTAAATCCATATCTGTCAAATAATCAATATCATGCTTAAGATTTAAATCACAAGCAAACAATGCACTTGCTGCAGCTCCTGCTACTGGTCCTGCTATTTGTTGTAATAATCCAGGTTGTCCTGGAGTTCCAGGTATTGTGGTCATTGGGTTTGTTCTAGGTTGGAAGATACCAAAACCAGGTGCTACCTCACTATACGAACCACCAAATTGATCAGAAAATTCATCTGCTTTCGCTCCAGCACTACCTTTACCAAATTCAAAATGTTTAGGATTCTTTTTAAAATAATCTGACATATTACTTGAGAAGCGACTTAAAAATCCATCAGCAGCACTCTTACTTTTTACTGATTCATATCCTGATCCTTTAGTATCAAAGTAATCATCAAAATTAGCACCTGACTTCTTAAAAGCCTCCATCTCTGTCTGTTTATAATCTGGTGGTAAATTTCCTATGCCTGACATTTTTTAAACCTTTTTCATAATTATAAATTCTATAAACGTGTACCAGTTCCGTAGATACTTCTAGCAATACCTTGTACTTCTTTGTTAGTTAATTCTCCAGCTTCAGTCATTACCTTTTCTGCCTCTGCTAATCTCAACATACTTTCAGCAGAATTAGGCTGATTTTTTGGAACCAAAGCATTAGCTTTTGCTTGCACCAATTGCATATCAAGTTCAAATTTTTGGTTTTGTAATTGCTGTCTTAATAAGAAATCATCCATACCTCTATCCCCTGTTGTCCCTTGCTTTATTGGCTGACTATGTTTTGATTGCTGATCAAATACTTGATCTATAGTTTGACCTACTGGTGCAAGTCCAGCACCTATAACTCCTGTCTGTGCAACTAATGCACCTACTTTAGGAGTGATATTCGTTGCACCACTTCTTAAGAATGGATTTAATGCTGACTGAGCAACATTTGGAGCAAACTTATCTGTTCCTGCTCTTAAAATCTGTCCAGTAGCTTTTGAACCAACTTGCCCAGAAACTTTCATTAAATCTGCAAAATATTTTGCAAGTGCTGAACCTGCTATTTTCTCAGCACCTTTCTTTGTGGCATATTTTGCTGCTCCTGTAATTAATGGTGCTGCCATGTTAAATACTCACATCCTGACTGGGGAATTTACCAGCTACGTTTGGATCTACTATAGCATTTCCACTCGCTGCAGGCTGTGATGCTTCAGCATTCTCAGTATTGAATCCTACTGGTGCATTTGATATCTGATCTAGATTTTGTCTAGTCACCATATCTTCCTGAGCTATTAAACCTTTATCTTCTGCACTATCAGCTCCCCCTAGTTCCCTTGAATATTTAGATAAAAAATTATTCGCAAATTCGTTATTTCCAGGTTCAAAATTACCTGAGTTTACGAATCGCAAATCATTCAAGTTCTGTTGTGCAATAGGGGCTTCATTTTGGAATGTGTATGAACTCTGATAAAAGTCACCCTGTAATGGATTCTCATCAAGAGTCCCTCTCCACGGATCTTGTAAACCTCCTTGAGAATTAGGTCCTGTAGTTTTATTTGCAATCGGTTTTTGTTGCCGAACAGCTTTATCTGCAGGAGTTGCATCTCTCTTATTTAGGTTTACAAATCTAACCATAATTAGGATTCAAAAAGAGCTTTCTCTAATTGTGCAACAAGTAAATCGTCAACTTTGTTTCCAGTCTTAGCTGCTGCTTTTTTTAGTAGTGATACTACAAATTTCTTTAAAAGATCATCTAAGTCTTCAGGTATCTTGTCAACCGCTTTGTTTACTACATTGATTGCGATTGGGAGTAAAAATTTAGTCATGGGTTTGTTGTTAATACTTTAAATGTAGCAAAGGTTTACTAAAGGGAGAACTGATCTGGAATTACTCTATCTCCCACAGGAATAAATCCAAATATTTGACCTGCTTTCCTTTCTTCTCCTTCTTTTGCCTCTGTCTTTGCTCTGTTGTAGTATTTGCCAAAATTTTCAGGAGACATTTGATTTTGTAGATAATCCATACCACCTTGATCAACTCCAAAAGTTCCAGTTGTTACTTTAGTAGCATCTCCATAAGGATTAGTTTCTGTCTTAGAAGTTGTAGGTTTATCAGTATAGTTAAAAGTAACTTGAGCATCACCATTTGTTGGTGGTACATACGAGACACCCATTGATTTACCTCCAAATCTACCTGGAAATAGATCAGTTCTAGAACCTTCTATTAGGTTTACATAGTTATCTACATCATTAGTTGTAGATTGAGATTCTTGATTTTGTTTAAAACTAGATTCTAAACGTGCGTTATTTTGCCCTTTTCTCACAGATTGCATCAAGTCAGGATCGTTTAACGCCCCTAACGGATCTAATATAGAAAGACTTTGTGTATCAGGAAAAGTTTTTTGCAACTCCTGTGCAGCAACTACTTTTTTAAAATTTTCTTCTTGTTCAGGAGTAGTTTCTTTTGATCCAAAATTTAAGTTTAATCCTTTAATTCTTGCTTCATCTTGTTTATTTTTTTCTATCTGTTGTAACATTTGATTCGTTGCCCTTTCTGATACCACATCTTTAGATCTATTAGGAGATGGATCAACTTTTATTTCTTCTACTTCCTGAAAATAAGGCTGAGACATAGATCTACTATTATCTTCTCCACCTTCCATTTGTGTATGATCATTAAAACGACTTCCTTGCAAAAGACCTTTAAAACCTTCTAAAGGTTCAGATGAATCACTTTGTTGATTTGCTTTTAAAAGAGCAGGATCTAAAAGTAATCCATATTTTGTTGCAAACTCCGTTAATTTTGCTTTACCACCATCAACTTCTCCTATTTCTTTCATACCATCACCAGTTACAGTCCTTCCTAAGTTTCTGGTAAACATATTGTCAGAACCACCACCTTGTAACATCTCTTTTGTAGTAAGAGGTACTGAACCTGCAACTGCTTGTACTTCTCTTTTAACATCACGGTCAATTGAGGTCATAT
>VMHT01075089.1_pt1 | contig 13010 bp, 20 predicted proteins | sample 4693611 | NCBI WGS metagenome assembly VMHT01 (sample SAMN12280063, study PRJNA550983) | marine metagenome | isolation source: seawater sampled from same location over 5 years 0.02-0.2 micron viral filtrate | place: USA: collected off the coast of southern California halfway between the port... ... | reverse complement strand
TCTGCACCATCATCAAGAACAATGCTTGTGCCGTTGGTTGCCGTGTAGTCTGCTGTAGGTAAATCAAAACCACCATAGGAAACTTCAGCCATACCTACTGTGTATGCTAGTGTTTCATTATTACTGTCCACACCACTAAATGTTGTTTGTCCTGCTGTGGCTGTGTATTCGTACACATTAAATTTAACAGCACCCATCTTGGCGTCTACTTCGGCTTTAGTATAATGGTCTGCCAGAGTGAATGATTCAAAAGCTAGAATTATAACTTCATCACTTAGACTAGCTCCAACCAATAGAGTCAGACTAGTGCTACTAGTGGTTGTATAATCAGATGTTGAAAGTTGTACACCGTTAAGGTATACACGCTCATTACCTGCAACATAGCTTAAGGTATTACCATCATTATCAACACCAGAGAACAGAGTCTGTCCTGCAGTTGCCGTGTATTCAAATGAATGTAAAGAAACTTCTGAAGGATCTGCATCAGACCAAGAGGCTACGCTACCATCAGTTGTAAGAACCTTACCACTATTGCCTGTTTGACTTGGAAGTGCATCTACATCAACCCAATCAGCGTTAGCTCCATCTGTAGTCAGGAACTTACCATTGTTGCCTGTTTGAGTAGGTAGAGCGTCGATACCTGTTAGGTTTGAACCATCACCATTAGGGGCTAAGACAGTCACACCTATGTCAGCATCCTTTACGATAGTAGCGTCTGCTGGTTCATATACGCCTGTATGATTATGATCACCTTCAGAGACTGTACCGGATGTGGTGCCTAAGTTCTTGTTGAATCCTGTACTCTTAGAGAAGAACGCTTCAACATCAGTACCAATCACTAGACCTAAGTTAGAACGAGCTGTCGCAAAGTTAGTCAACTCAGACAGATTATTAGCTGCGAGCATGTCTGAATCAGCGCCAGCAGGGCCTTGAATACCCTGAATACCTTGAGGGCCTGTAGCACCAGTAGCCCCTGTAGCACCCGTCAGTCCAGTTGCACCTGTAGGGCCAGTAAGACCTATGTCTCCCTGTATACCTTGTATACCTTGTATACCTTGAATACCCTGAGAACCAGTATCACCTGTAGGAAGACCTAATGATAGTACACCTGTCTGATCATCATAACTAGAGGTTGCCTGAGAACCTTCTGGTAAAGTTGTAGTAGAGGTTGTTAAATCTTTAAGATCAGAAATAGATGAAGCAGCAGCCGAGGCACTCAGAGCAGCAGCATCAGCAGAGTCCTGTGCATTAACAGCTTGTTGTGTTACTTCTTGTATTGTCGCGTCAGTGGTTGAGTCTCCTGTACCACCTGTGCCTCGGTATATTGCCATGATTTACATTCCTCGTGTTTTACTCTTGCTCTTACGGGTAGGTTTCGTAACTGACTTTTCAAATGCAGACATGTTACGACGAGCAGCTTCTAAATGTTCTCGTTTAGTGCGATTACTTTCTGCTGGTAGAGCACCTTTGATACGAGGGATCATCTTATTATTAAGATCAGCATTGGTAAAATGAGGAACCTTAGTTCTAGGTACTTTCTTAATGTTAGCGTGAGGAGCAGCACTAATTGTAACCTTACTTGAAGGCTTGGCAGCAGGCTTCTTCTTAGCTACTGTTGCATTAGGCTTCACTTTCTTGTCTGTGTCTTTCTGACGAACTGAGCCTGTCTTAGTCTTGACATGACCTGTCTTAGTCTTGATAGTCTTGCCTTTATCTTTCTTCAATAACTGATTAATCTGATACTGAACACGACCTTTAGTCTGTGTGGAAGCACCTTCTTTCTTGAGCTGTGCTAACTTCTTCCTTAGCTCACCTAATGTAGCCATAGTAATTTCCTTTGGATAAAAAAAAGGGACTCCCTAGAAGCCTAAGTAGTCCCTTTATTGAAGGCTAGGTTAGCCTATGTATCACGCAGGAAGCGCGATAGCGACAGCAGCAGCGTCTCGACGTACACCAGTACCATAGATGGTATCAGCGGTGAACAAGTCAGCCAAGAACTCTTGCTTGTACTGGGTCTGAGAACGAACGCCCATTTGCTCAGCAAAGATGAAGGCATCCTTATGAGTCAATAGACCGATACGATCATCGTTCACAGTAGGACAGTTACTAGAGATGAAGATGTCTACACCATACAAGTTACCAATCTTACCATTAACAACAGTCTGACCACCAACAAAGTCGGAGGAGGTATAACGATCAATACCCATGATAGCGTTACGAGCAGAAGGAGGTAGAACTAATGAACGGCCGTCCATAGGTACATCAGCATCGTCTAGCATCTGGATTAGGTTACGGAAACCAGCATCGTTAAATGCAGCTTCAGCAGTACCACCGTTAACGTAATCAGAAAGAACACCAGCAGCAGTCATTTCCTGAGCCTTAGCCCAAGAACCTGCAGTACCGCCATTAGCTTGCTGACCCAACAAGAACAAGTCATCTTCTACCTTCTTAGATAGAGCATAACCAGCATCGTCAGTGTAGAACTTACGTAGGGAAGCTAGCGCCTGTACGTTAGTAATGTCTTCAATCAGACGGGAGTATTCAAAGTGCTTGTCAATGCTGATAGTTAGTTCAGTCTCAACATCAGACTGGATAGTAACAGCAGTACCAGAGGCTTTAGCAGAAGCTGCACCACGGGTAGGTTTAGGGATATGAATAGTATCACCCTTCTTACCAGTCATTGGCATCTTACTAACTAGGTTAGCAATTACCAAATTCTTTTTGTAAGCAGCAACGATCTCATCAGACCATTGTTCAGGGATGAAAGTAGCGGCAGAAGTGTTAGTCACTGCACCGCCCATAGCGGGATAAACAGAAGTAGTCATAATAATTTTCCTTTAAAGACTATCGAACTCTATTCTCTGCATAAGCCTTGGAAATGGCGTCACTGTTTGCGAGATAGCGTTCAGGTTCGTATTGCATCATATGTAAAATTTCGGTACGCTTCAGGAACTTCTTCTTGCTTCCTTCACCAGAACCTCGTGCACCACCGTTGGAGCCAGACTTAATGGCTTGTTCACGTTCCTTGTTAGCGTGTTCTTTAGCCTGTGATACAAGCTCTTGACGCTCTTTCCAAGTAGTAAACAAATCATCAGCAGAGTTGAAGTCAAACTCCGAATCTGCTTTCTTTAGCTTCGCAACTCGTGCTTGCGATTTCTCTACCCAGCTACGGAACTCTGTATCATTTACAATGTCCATCGCATCAGGGTGAGCAGTAAATATCGCCTGCTGTGCTTCCATCTTAGACAACTTGTTAGTTGCTTCACGCGCTGCTTTCACAGCAGGATGTGAGTCAATCTTCTTGTCTACAGAATCGTTAGGGTTCTCAATGAAATCTACATCACTGATAGTTACCTGTTGTGTATCTTGTTTAGGAGTAGATTGATTTACAATGAAATCATCAACCAGCTTTCTCAACTCGCCAACTTCGTTACCCTGACGACCAGCTAGCTTCTCAGCTTCTTGGTGCATACGGATAAGGTCTGTAGCAGACTTGCCTTTATACTTATCTGGAACTTCGTCACCACTAGAAGGTTGTCCTTCTTCTGGATCTTTCTGTGGTTCGACTTTCAGTTCGTCTTCAAGGCTTGCAAAATCGTCGTCTTGCAGTTGAGGCTCTTGGCTCTCACCTAATAAATTCGCCATTGTTGCTCCGTACTCTTATAGTATTGTGGAAAGTTATGTGAGGTTACTTCTTATGAAGCTTCACGTTTACGTTCAATCTCAATCTGCTTTTGGCGTTGCCTTGCCCACTTAATAGTTTCACCTGCAAAGTCACCTGACAGAGGATCTAACTTACTTCGTGGCGTAGCGAGTTGCCGATTGGATTGATGGTTACACTTAGAGCAGGAAGCTACCCGATTATCGGACTTCACAAACTTCTCTTCAGTATAACCGCAGGAACTACACGTAAAGTCAAACACTCGAATCATTTAGAAAATCCTCATAAGAATTTCTGATTCCATTCTCGAAGTTGAGAATGTTAGCTATGATAGCTAATTGTCCTTGACGGAAGTATAGTTCTTTTTCTGTCTTACAAGTTACTACATCTCGTAAGGTTTCTTCAGTGCCTGTAATATCTTCTACAAACTCTTTCCAACCTTTGTGTAGAAATAAATCCAAGTAGGATTCAAAGTAATCTTGTAATTCTTTATCTTCGTTTGTTGACAAAGCGTTTCTCCTATGTTAGGACGCTGATTTAATGTGTGGACTATACCACAAAAATAAGGAAAAGTCAAGTATTATTTTTATTTTCTTGCCTTTATTTTATTGATCGCGCATCTGTCTCTCTACAATTGCTTCCTTACTAGCAATCTCGCGCTCCTTCAATACCAATTCGGTAACTTTGGCACGTCGAGTGAACTCTTTTTCGTCTTGCTCACCTTCTTGCAGGTTAGTAGTAAGTACCTTCAGACGGTCAGTCTCAGCTTCAACAGGTAAGAGTTCAGTCTCTACAGATATTTTCGACACACGTGCCTGAGATTCCTGCGCCTGTCCTTCAAGTACAGCTATGTATGCATTCTTCTGACGTACATCTGCTTCAGCAGCAGCTTGGGCCATAGGGTCAGGTTGACTTGCCTCCTGTAGTTTAGCGATAAGGGTTTCACGATTAGCTAAGTTCATGTTATCAACAATAGATTTAACCAGTTCAGGATACATAGGAGTATCAGGAGACATTGTCTGTAGTAGTTGTACTAATTGTGTAACTTCATACTCACGAGCAATGATACCTAGAGAACTAGAAGGGATGAAATCATAGTCTGCTACAGGGAATTGATCAGGGTTATACTGCATATAACGCCAAGCAGTCTTCTGTACCATAGGTATAAGGAAACATTCTTGGAAATTGATCAAGGTACGCTTATGACGTTTAATGATAGCACCAAGACCCATAGACACGGCACCTGCCGCAGCGTCTCCATTAACAACACCAGCCAATCCAGTGCTGTCAATAGCACCTGTTGCTTGCTGTACCATGTTCTGAAGCTGGTCAGCCTGTGAGAAGGTAATGTTATCTACGTTACCGAACTTCATAGGAGCTAGTATTTCATTAGGATTGCCATTAGTGAACAAAGATTTTCCTGGTCTTACGTCCATCTTCTGACCACGAGGGATACGAGTAGCATCTATCGCCATCATTGGGTGGATAGTTAAAGCTAGTGCGTCAATACGTGCACGCATCTCTGTGTCAAGAGCTTTCTGACTGTTATATCCTTTCTCACAAACACCTCGACCCCAGAAACGACTAGGCACAACGTCCCAAGGGAAGGAAACAACAGGACGATCCTGCATCATGTAAGGGTTTTCTTCTAGTTTAAGAACAGCATGACCATTTGCAATGATTGCTACTACTTCAACATAGAGCTGACCACTGTCTGTTACTTCCTCAGAGAGTTCGAGATCGCTAATATCATTCTCTTCTTCATCAAAGAGGTAACTCTCCAATAGGCGACGAGGAAGTAAACCGTAATACTTAGTAAGACGTATTCGATCTTCGTCATACTCAGAGATTTCTTGGTCAGGTTCCAGAAAAGAGTCAGTCTCTGTACCGTCAATGTCCACATCTTCATAGATTCCTTCTTCGATAAGGGACTCTATGTGATGACGCGGTACGAATTCATCAATAGCTACGCCTAAAGCATCTTCAACAGAGTCAGCATTCGGGTCAATCAAGAAGTTATGAGGTAAGATAGGACGGACACGGCAGCCTACTACCTCTTCCTGCGTAACTCCCACTGTATATACACTACCATCTAGTGCTTGTTTCATTGCTGGTTTACGTCGAGTCTGGGATTCCATGATGATTTCACCAATACCAGTACCGAACACAGCAGCATTAACAATAACCTCAGAAACATTCTTACGTGTCTTGTTTAATGAGTATTCTTCTTTTAACTTACGCTTAAGAATATCAATATCCACACGCTCTTGGTCTTTCATGTCGTCATGGATGTCAAAGAACTCACCACGACCAAAGGTAGCTTCTTCTACTTCAGCAACACTAGACTCAACAGCCTGCTGCAGAGCAGGTGTTATGAGCTTTGAGCGTTCACTATCACGTAGCTTGTCACTACCATTCCATATACCACGCCATAGACGATAGTATTCATCAAACTTCTCTTGATAGTTGGACTGAAAATGATCACGCCATCCGTCACATTTGTCCATGATCCAGCCAGAAGCACTTTCTTCTAATAGGTTATCTTCATAATCTTGCATATTAGTATCCTGCTATCGCATCTAAATATTCATAATCTTCTTCATCCTCATAGTCATAACCATAACTAACCTTAGCTAGTTGGTCGATATAAGCTAGAGAATCTATTAAATCGTCATGCACCAGATGATTAGGGAATTGGAATAATTGATCCAAGAATTCTGGATTCCAGTCACCTTCATTAAGAACAACCTGTCCGTGTTCAAAACGTCCTTGTAATGCCCATACGATTCGATCTGTTTTCTTTTTGTTACCATGAGTCAATTCCTCTACTCGGAAGAAGCGTTGGTATTGTTTCATTAAGTCTTGTAGATAAGGAGAGACAGCATTCTTCAAAGCGCCTTTCTCTATACCTACAGACATGGGTTCATATTCTTTAACAGCTTCAAAGATTTTCTCGGCTGTCTTCTTTACATCCCAACGACCATAGATAATATCAGCAACCCACCAGCCCTCAGAAGAGACTTTAACAACGGAGATGGCTGTAGTATCCAGTTTCTTTTGCTTAGACGTTTTCGCTTGAGCAATGTCAGCAAAACCAGCCAAGTCAACAGCAATGTAGTAATCACCCTCATGAGGTTCTTCATCATCGAACTGTACCCAGTCTTCTTGGAACACAGCACCACCTGCTGCCTCGAAGCTAGCGAGGAACTCCTGACGGAACGAGAAGGAAGACATGCTCTTCTTAGCTGCTTCAATCTCTTCAGGGTCTAGTAGGTTGTTATCATAACTAGTGAAGTGCCAACTCTTAAACGTAGGATCATCTCCTAGTTGTCCATGACGATAAAGATCATAGAAATGGTTACGACCCATAGGCGTGCCAATAAAGACAGCACCGCCCTTCTGGTCAGCTAGAGCAGGACGTAGTATCTGTTCCCAAACCTCTGGCTTCATGTCAGCATACTCATCCATTACTAGGAACTTCAAGCTAACACCACGCATAGTCTCAGGACGGTCAGCGCCTTTAAGAGCTATTGTTGCCCCATTGATCAGTTTGATCTGTAGGTTGTTTATGTGACTACTCTTAATAACACTGTGGCCTAACTCCATTAGAGTTTCCCACATGATGTCACGTGCCTGTCCTTGAGTAGGGGCAACATAGAACACATGACCACGTTGAGCAGACAATGCCTCGATGATTAAAGCCCAAGCAGCAAGACGAGACTTACCACAACGACGGCCTGCAGCTATTACCTTGAAACGAACAGGATCATTGAAGACCTCTTGTTGCCAATCAAGTAACTGTACTTTTAAATCAGCCATTAGAATAAACTCTCAAACCAGCCTTTACCTACTTTAAGTTCTTGGTCCACGTTAACACTACCTTGTCCAAGAGCTGTTGCATTTTCAGGGTTCAATGCTTGTAATTCCTCTAATGTCATACCATGAGCTTTAGCGATAGAGTAAGGATTGTCACCAGCAGTTACAATGTATTCGTCTCCATCAAGGGCATCCTTAGCTTCATCATATAGACTTAATGCTCCTTGTCGTAAATCCTTGTATATAGGTTTTGCTGTTTCCTTAGCTTGTTGAGCATAATATTTCACATACTGAGCAGGGTTCGCTGATCCTAATCCTACATGAATAGCATCATAATATTTAGATCCACCTGTACCAAAAGCATCAAAACCTTCATCACCTCCCTGCGCCCAGCGACTAGCAGCCTTAGCTCCTTGGTTGTGCGCGTAACCTAGTAAAGCAAGTTGTTCCTCTTCAGGCATACTTGTATACTTATCACCTAGGTAGTGAGATAGAGCCTTATGATTAGCGATGACTAAACCTTGGAAAGCTTCCTCTTGCAGGTCAGGATTCTCACGGAAAGACTTACGAGAAGCAGTGTCATGTTTTAAATCCTTACCAATGATACGAGCTGCATCAGCCTTAGCGTCTTTACCTAGCTGATACTTACCATCGTAGTGTTCGTTATGACCACCTGCTATATTATAACGTCCCTTACTTTCAATCTGAGCTACTTCATTACGGAAACGATTAAATTTAGTAGGGTCGAAGTAATCATAGGCTAACATCTTCATACTCTCCTTCGAGTGCGTCATCACCTTCTGCGACAACAGTGGTGTCACCACCAACACCAGTAATAGTAATAGACACCGCATTGCGTCCACCTGTGTTGTTCTTCTTATCAAAATAGGAAACAGGAAGAACACGATCAACACACATCTTCAAAGCAGCAGACTGAACAGGGTGTCCATCAGTCATAGCAATCTCAATGATCTTGTTAACAACCTTATCACCAGACGTAGCTAGTAGTCGTGCTTTAAGTTCATTGATCCTAGCAGCGTCCCCTTTAGGTCTACCTACTTGACCACGATTACCTTTCTTCTTTGCTTCCACTTCAGACTTACGTGGTCGTCCACGCTTACGCTTAGGGGGAACAGATTCCAGATCCTTATTAGGAACAGACATAAACACCTCTTAATAGATACAACTTAGTATCTATATAGACTTGAACAGTGTTCAGATGTTTGTTCGTTCATAAGGATAAAGAATTATAGAAAACAAGATTCACTGTTTGCTGTTCAGTCCTATATAGTCAGCTGACTATAGCATACTTTTACTGAAAAGTCAATAGCTATTATTATTTATTTAATAATTAATTAATATCATAGTCTACATAGTCCCTGACTTGGCGGATCTCAGGTGTTGTTACTTGTCTCCGCAGCCACTCCTTCCTTGTCCTCCGCAGCTCCCTCTTCAGCAGTTCTACATAGGCAACTCCCCTACCTTTATTACTGTCAGTTTATTGACACCCTTTACTAGTTTTATCAAAGACTTAGTAGTTTTATTATATAACCTAATTTCACTCTTTTTTGTATCTGAGGTGGTACCGCTACATTGACGCACCTATGCTCCCCTCCCCCGCCCTAAATGAGACTCACTCGCATTTGAGTAGAATCTAATATAACTTAAACTAATATAGCTTAAGCTAATGTAGCATATACTAATATTCACCAGAGGAATGGTTAGGTTGGTACCATACAGCTAAATTATACCTCCCCTATTCACCACATGTATAGTGACTATTCATCTGAGACTATAGCGTCCCTATATGGTTATGCTATAATAGATTTATAAGTTAGTTAGATAGTTAATTAACTTATAGTAATAGTATAAACTAGAGGAACCCTGTATCACCTATGTCACATAGCAAGCTGAACCGTAGGAGAGTTGTGTCTGTTGACCGACTGAATCACAGTGAAGTTGCGCCCTGATGTTGGGATAAAGTTTCCCTAGGAAATTAACCATTAGTATATCGAGGATAATACAATGAAAGATTTATTACAACCTATTAAGAGTGTTGGCACTGCAGTAAAGAGCCAGACCAAGGCACAAGACAAGACTAGTGATGCACGTCGCGAACTAGTTCTAGCTTTGTGGGACAATGAGATAAACCTAGTCGATAAGACACAGGCGGCAGAGTTTAAGTTGCAGGTAAGCAAAGCCTATCCTAAAGGCACTGGTAAAGATGCTGACGAAATGCAAAAGAAGCAAGTCCAAGCCATTCGCCAAGTGAGTTCTACCTACAAGAAAGGCGGTAGAGATGTTAGCCCACATAACTATCAAAGTTATGCCGAGTATCGTAAAGAAGTTTATGGCGAAAAGACTAAGTCTAAGATGGAAACCATACAAGGCTGGCTTGATAACGACAAGATTGAGGATGTAACAATCGACGCTTTGTTAGCCTTAGTTAATGAATACAAGGCCATTAAACTAGCCGCTTAACTACCACCACCTAGGGAGCTGGAAAGTTTCCCTAGGAAATTCTCTAAGGAATAGGATTATGTTTAAATTACCCGATCATTATCGCAAGGCAATTAGAATGCAACTGCTACATGCAAAGTCTGGTATTGGTTCCGGACAAAGTAGCAATGAAGTTTATTATAGACTGTATGATCGACTGGATGCAATATCTGATGTAGCCTTATATGATATGACTATTACAGTTAATCACCACCGAGTGTTACGTATCCTGCGTTACCGAGCATTAGAAACAGCACTTACCTAACAGTATAAAAGTTTTTGATGTTGTTATGATTGATGGAGATATGACATGAAGATTAAACGCACAGGTTTGTTTCATACGCCTAAAAGTATGACAGAATTGGAAGAGTTAAACGCCACATATGTTGGCAGTGAACGACATGCTTTCACTATGGGCATGATGTTAACGTGGAATTATATTGCTTACATGTTAGAGCAAGAGACAAAGACAATTACAGAAGAGGAGAATAATAATGTTTAACGAACCAAATACTGTACCTGATATTCTTGAACGTATTGAACAGCTTGAGAAGGCGAACAACTCTATAGAAGCCTATCTACCTTATGCCGACCATGGTGCTTATGGTCAAGACAAGCGTCGCATTGCAGATAACCTACGTGATATTAACTACCTGATGAATAAGCTGGATAGTATACAATGATACACGGATATAAGATTGTAAGGCCAACAGATGATTGTACTATATTCAAGACTTTGTTCCATCCTATCGAAGGCAGTAAGCTGATGTGCTCAGGAGAGTGGTTAAAAGCCTCTGTGAAGCGCGTTCGTGACGGTAGTGGTGGGACATACTATGATAGTGGTATACACGTCTTACCGAGCCTTACAGACGCTCTCACGTACATACAAAACTTTAAAGACCCAGAGTCTCTTACTATTGTTAGCTGTAAGGTTGATGGTGAAGTTAGAGAGAAGAAGCATTCACGTAGTCCTGTTATGTTGTGCGAGAGGATTAAAATAATTAATGAAGTGATGGTGATTTATGATTAAGCTAAGTAAACCTAGCAAGATGCCATGTCACTCATGGTCATTAGAAGCTATTGTTACCTGTCCTGCCTCTAAAGATAAGGAGACAGGTGAAATGGTTGATGCCTGTAAATCTTGTTATGCTACAGGAGGCTTCTATCAGATGCCTGTTGTTAAGAAAGTTAGACAAGATAATCGTAAAGGTTGGCGAGAAGATAGCTGGGTAGATAAGATGGTAGAACTGCTACAACCTATGCCCTACTTTAGATGGTTTGATAGTGGTGACATGTATCATCCTGACCTAGCCAGTAAGATTTATAAAGTGATGGAACGAACACCAGACACAAAGCACTGGTTACCAACACGTATGTATAAGATTGATAAATTTAAGGAGGTTCTCCATGAAATGGACGGACTGGGCAATGTGGTTGTTAGGCGCAGCAGTGATAGTATTTATGGTGAAATGGTTACCGGACCTAATACTTCAACTATCATTCCTAATAGTACCTATCCAGTAGATGGATATGTTTGTAACGCCTACGATCAAGGAGGTAAATGTCTTGATTGTCGTCGATGTTGGGACAAGGAGACAGCCTTGATAGCCTACCCAATGCATGGTGCTAAGGGTTTAAAGATGATAAAAATGATGGAGATAACATGATGAAATTCTTTGGAGAAACAACAAGCCGTATCGTACCTAAGAAAACCCTGCAGAAAATGCTAACAGCTTTAAGGAAGTCTAAACTTTTTAAGGTAGAGAAGGATAGCATGGGTTATAAGGTAGTAATTCCTTATGGGCCTTATGAAGGACAGGTTGTACTACAAGCCATGAATGGCACACGTGACTACCTAGTACGATTGAACACCAAGTTGTTTGATGTGGAGAGTCATCATGTTTAAAGTAAGAGGTATTGAAGTAGGTAGTTATGTATGTGATGCACTTGTAACTGAAGACGATGATACTTTTATTATTGAGACTTTCAATTGGAGTAAGGATAATGAAGAGGTACCATTAGAGCAGCATGATGCTATCACTGAGTTCTTTGTGCAAGAAATAATGACTATTGCTCTTAGGTCTATTGAGTTACATTTCAGTGGAGAAGAGAATGTTAATTAGAAAATTATTATTAGGATTCAGTGTATATGTGTTTGTTTGTTATCTCTTCTATGTCTCTTAAGAGTTAGATTATAGCATATTCCCTTGCTGTTGTCAACATACAGTGTTACAATAAGTTTCCTAGGGAAATTCTTAAGGGGTTGTTATGAGGTGTATCAGTTGTGATGAAGAGTTAAATGATTATGAATCTACCCGTCGTTATGAGAACGGTGAATACTTAGACATGTGTAATGATTGTTATCATGGAATAAGCAGTGATGTAGTAGCAGTAGGGCGTATAGATTTGTTGACGGTTAATGACGAGGAATGAGTTATGGAAAAGGATAAGGATAAAAAGACAACAGGTGAAGTACCACTAGGCGAGGACACTAGACCGAAAGATCGCGTGAAGCTGGGCGTTAGTCCTAGTACAGAGGTCACGGAAATGGAGATAAAGAAATGAATAACCAAAAGATTGAAGAACTAGAAGCAACCATTGCTAAAGCACAGCAGCAGATTGAAGAACTAAAGAAGACTAAGATTAAGCGGTTTAAGCCTGCGTATCATGACTACTACTATGTTGTGAGAGTGGACAGCCATACGGCCTCACTATACTATGGGGGTGATGCTTGGGATGCCGCCACGTATACTTTCTTCAACTTCTACGAAACCGAAGAACTCGCAGAGAAGGCTGTACCACTGATGCGTAGATCTAATGCGATCATCATGGCTAAGCTACTGGTGGATCCATACTTTGAGCCTGATTGGGGTGACAAGGGGCAAGTGAAGTTTTATGTTTACTTTAAACACAGTACAGATGAATGGCAGGAATGCGGCAGCATAGGTCTCAATGGAGAACCTGCTCACGTATCGACAAGAGAAAAAGCACAGCAGATGTGTGAACTACTAACTGAGTGGGGTGTTAAGTGATG
>VMHT01038817.1_pt1 | contig 13015 bp, 21 predicted proteins | sample 4693611 | NCBI WGS metagenome assembly VMHT01 (sample SAMN12280063, study PRJNA550983) | marine metagenome | isolation source: seawater sampled from same location over 5 years 0.02-0.2 micron viral filtrate | place: USA: collected off the coast of southern California halfway between the port... ... | reverse complement strand
GTACAGACTGGTATGTATAAAGGTCCAGTGAATCTCCAAAAAATGTTCACTGTATTGTATAAAGGTATCAAAGTAGCAATTCAGCTATAACAGTCTTAACCCATATAAAGGAGAAAAAATATGGCAACACGAAAAATACTAGGTAAGGTTATCGCCGAAGCTAGAGCTTCTCACACAGGTAGAGACGGAGATTTATTCTTTGATGATTCAAGTAATCAGTTCTTTATTTCAGATGGTTCTACAGCAGGTGGTGTACCACTAGTTTTACACTACATCAGAAACGTTGTGTCAGCAACATCTAACACAACTTTAACAGTTGCACAGTCAGGATCAATATGTACAGGTAACAAAGCAGATGGTATTACAATTACATTACCAGCGGCGGCGGCAGGCCTAACATACGCGGTTCACGTTGGAACAACAATCACGTCAAATGCGTTCACAATTACAGCGGCGAGTTCTGCTGATACGATGCAAGGTCAATTGATTTCAAACGATTTCACTGACCTAGGTTCATTAACAATAATGAACGAAAACGTTACGACAGTGGCGTTCGACCAACCAGCGGCAGACGATCACCAGATTGCGATGGATGGTACTACAAAAGGTGGTAAACTTGGTTCATACGTAAACTGTACAGCGATCACGGCGGCTATTTGGCACGTGGATGGTTTCTTATCATCAGACGGTTCATTAGCAACTTGTTTCACATAGGCCAACTCCGGATAACATACGAGAGTGTGTTAGGATTGACTATGTTCAATATAATAAAAAGCGGTGCTTGTTTTTTCAGGCATCGCTTTTTTCACGAATAAATATTAACAATGACAATACACAAAATCAGTTTTGAAGAAATGAATTTCGTTTCCAAGGGTGGTACGGACGGCATAGAAGGCTTTGACACCAACAAAGAAACCGGTGCGGCATGGATGGATGCAGTGACCTGCTATGGTCCAGGACCAAAAGGCATTGAACATGAAGGTATCACAATGGGTTTTGGCAGAGAAGACAAGGTTCTAGTTTGTCCAAAATGTGGACAGAGCTGGGGTTGGCGTGAGAGACTGTGGCGTGAACTTGAAATGTATGATGCAATTCAAAAGAAAAAAGGTGGCTTCTTTACAAATGTTAAAAGACTCATTGGAATGTAATTACATAGATTCTAATGAAAAGGTGTAGAGAATTTGAGAAGACACTCCCTTTAGTACCAAACACTTGGTACCGATGCCACCAGTATGCAATAAGTGATTCACTGATGCCCAATATTAAAAACGTATGGAGTTTTGGTGTCAGTAAAGAATGCAGGATGGAGCATTGGATAAGGAAACACAATAATCAAACACAAATACATACCTGGGATCCTACCCCGATAAGCCAGAAGACCATAAACAAGGAAAATGGTGCACATCACAAGAAGAAAATAATACACACCAACAAGGCCTATGACCCTTCCAATAAGTCGCTGACCTTTTACACAATCGACCCAACAAAACGTTGTTACAGCCTAGAAAACTTTGCACCTGAAAAACTTGTAGATCAATTTACTGTTGAATGCACGAGCCTTGCATCTATAAAAGAAGATCTAGGGTCAAATGTCGACTTGATAAAATTTGATATTGAAGGCAGATGGTATGAGTTGTGTAACGAAATAATAGATCTTAATCTGCCAGTGCAACAAGTTGTTGGAGAGTTTGAAATGTACATGGGAGACCCGGACACCGAATTTGCAAAACTAGAATGGATTATTCAAAAGTTTGAGTCAAAAGGATTTAAGACTTATTGCAATAGACTGCTTCCGGAAACCAATCCTGGTGTGATATCAGATAACCCGGTAGTTGAACTTGCATTTATTAAGAACTAGATTATGGCCAAAAGCATAAGACAAGTTAAAACAAAAAAACTTATCCTGGAAAGTTTAACAAGGAAACTACAATCTTACAGAGGATCAATATCGAAGTCAGAATATAATCTGTTAAAAGATTTTATTGCACTCGATCCTATTTTTGCAGGGCGTCAAGAGAAGTTTAATTTTGATGGCACCAGAGAACAATGGATTAAGTTTCATTCAGAATTTAATTTCAAAGAAGCATCTGGACACTGGTTAGAGTTTGGAGTAAGGGAGGGCACAACGATTGAACAGTTCTTGAAGTACAATCAAACTGCACACATACATGGCTTTGATTCATGGCAAGGCTTACCAGAGGCATGGAATGTTGGAAACAAAGTTTATCAACCGGGTGATATGACTGTTCCAATGCCTAAATTTGATGACAGGGTTGAATTATGGAAAGGATGGTTTGAGGACACTATTGATCCTTGGAAAGACACACACCCTGGTCCTATACAATTACTACACGTGGATGGAGACCTTTATTCTTCGGCTACCACTGTGTTGACAAAATTAAACGACAGGATAGTGCCAGGCACAGTAATAATTTTTGATGAGATTGCAAATTGGAGGCTGGCCGGCAAGATGAGTGAATGGTGTAATGGAGAATGGTTAGCTTTAGTAGAATGGCTAAATGAATTCAAAAGAGAAATCAAACCCTTGGCTCGGACTTGTTTAAACCAAGCAAGTGTTGAAGTACTAAAGTAAATTATTCTGCCTAACAAATACGTTTAATTGGTCGGCCCATCTGTGATGTCCTTTTTCATTGGGATGGCCGTCGTTTGCTGACTTCACCCAACCATTCTTTGCAACAAATTCAAAGTGGCTTTGCACATAATCTTTGTTGTTTACGCTGACTCTGTGATCCGCTGAAGATCTATTGTTCAACTGCATCTGCACGTTTTCTTTTGCATACTCACTGCTCTCAAAATTAAAGAAGTGCTTTCTGTCTATCTGATCCTTAAGCAATTTTAAATCTGGCCTCGGTTTACCACTTACTTCGTTCTCGGGTAGGTCGTTAGTAAGTGCATGATAAAACACGTAGGGTATGTTGTGATATTTTAAAAAATATTGTAGAGACAAAATGTTTGTATAGAGCTTTACAGCACTGGCCAACTCAATATCAAAATCCTTATCTCGCATAAAAAAATCATGATGAGGCAATTGCCATGTTCCCCATTGGTAATCAAATTTTAGGAGTTCACCTTTTATGCCTCCTTGCTTTTCCTTTGGTGTAGTTGAACTGCTGACATAATCCCATCTGTATCCTGTCGTCCAGCCAACACTAACAAAGGTATCTTTTATCTTATCTGGATTCTTAAAAAACCAATGCATGGTAGTGTTTACTATCCTGTCATTCCCCCTGCCGCCCTTTGCAAGATTTATAGTTGGCTCTTGTATTTCTAAATGTTGTCCTAGTTTTTGATGGCAACTACCATATGTTTTCTTGGTGCTAAAACTACAACCGTTACTTAAATGATATTTCATATACTCTTACTTACGTGTTGCCAACATTCGCCTGACTCAAATTCTTCAAGGCTCCATTGGCAGTGTGCTATTTTGTTAGCCCATTCTGATTTATCTCCTGTGAAAGGATTTTCAATTTCACTAATCTCTTTACTGCTTACATCATACACCATGCTTCCTGTGTCACATGCCACGTTAGGTATGCCTTGTAGAACAGCGTCTATACCCGATCCTGATGTGTAAGTCACTGTGCACCATGCCTTATGTAATTGATCTTGTATTGGCACAAATCCTGCTTTAGATACATCTGTTTCTTGCCAATGCACGTCTGCCACTTTTAAAACTTTTTCTTGAAGTTCTTTGTGTAAACTAGACTTCCTATACAAAGGATGAGGTCGAATTATAATCTTTCTATCAGTGTGTTGGCGTATAAGGTCGACTGAACTCTCTGTCCACTCAAAAACATCTGCGCCTCTCATACTGGCATCTCCCACTTTCTGCATACACAATAATATGTACTCTCCTGAGGTCTTCCACTCTATCATTGGATCATATCCGTTCCTTTGAAATACTTTTTGCGATCTATCCGATGTGATGTGTTCAAACCCCCAATTGGCATCGTCCCAAAGGAATCCATTTACACCCACTCTAAACTCGTTATGCAACGCTGTTGTAATAGGCCTGCCTATCAGCTGTGTTTCAATTTGCACGTAAGGCATTCCGCTTTGAACGATTTTACCTTTGCCCCTGTGTGCTGACTTGCCTCTTTCCTTTTTGTAACTGCCAAAAATAACTGCACAATCATATTTGTGTGCTTGTGAACTGTTGACCATTTCTGCCGAACTGCCTTTGGCAAATGACTCAAGGTACTTCAAATAGTGTTTGTTGTTGGCTGTGTCTGTGATTACCGCTACTCGCATGGAGTATTTACGTAGCGGAGCGAAAGCGTTAATTTTACCAAATGTGCGTTTTAAGAAACTAACGCGAAGCGTTAAAAAGCGTAAAGCCGGCCTGCCCTGAACGATAATTACCTTTACCGATGGGAGTAATAACATGGGCATACACTATGACTACAAGAGCACCCGAGGTGCCAAGAAGATGCAGAAGCAACAGGAGAGGGAACAGCGGAGGCTGAGCAAAAAGAGGAAAGCCAAGGCTCCAGAGGACAGCAAGGCCATACCAGAGGACGTGGTGCTGACAATGGACATGATAACTGATCCCGACAGATGATAAACCAACGACTGTTCACGCACTACGGCATCGACACAAACAAGGACCTGCAGATCAGGAGCAGGTGTCCGCGTCCCTACGACACCATACTGATAGACAAGCAGGGATCATGCTTTGCCTGTGAGTGCCAGAGCTGGCTACCACAGAGCGTGGGCAACCTGCAGGTTAGAACCCTTGCTGAGATAATCGACAACAGTGACATGCGGAAGATGTTGCAGGGCACCATAGATGACGGCACCTATCGCTTCTGCAACGAGCACCAGTGTTCGTACATACAGAGCAACGGTGTGCTGGATGACAGGCCCGACAGGATAGAACACCTGAGGCTGGCCATAGACGAGAGCTGTAACCTGAGGTGTCCCAGTTGCAGGAAGACGATGATATTCCACAAGGATGGGTCCGCCCACCGACTGGGCCTGAGACTGGCCGACAAGATCAACGAATGGCTACACGACTATCAACACCCTGTGCAGGTGCACATAGGATCCGACGGTGATCCGTTTGCGTCACATGTGTACAGGCACTTCATGGAACAGACCCCGGAGCGTGAGAACATCAAGTACAGCATACTGACCAATGGGCTGATGTTCAAGGAGTTCCACGGCAAGGTTCCCAACGTCATACGCAACCTCAACGAGCTTGGCGTCAGCATAGATGGTGCCACCAAGGAGACCTACGAGAAACTCAGACTGGGAGGCAAGTGGGACAAGATACTGGAGGCGCTGGAATGCATGGCGGAACAGAAACAGAAACACGGATTTAGATTCATACTGCACTACGTTGTGCAGAAGGACAACTTCCACGAGATGCAGGAGATAATAGACCTCGGCGAACAGTACAACGCAGACAGGGTTTGGCTCAACAAGATAGAGGACTGGGGCACCATGGATGACTTCAAATCACAGGACATATGGAACACACAGGAATACATCGAACAACTGGACAAGGTGAAACAAAGAAAACAACAGCGAGGGGACAGGTTCATAGAGTGTCCGACACTACTGAAATGAAGCCATTCCATCAACTGCCCTGTTCCATGTACAACCTATCACAGATACAGTTCCAGGTCATGGAATGGATAAGGGCAAAACAACCAACACTGTTGACCAGTGACTCATTGTGGAACAAGGTGAACACACCGGACCTTATACGGAACACACCAAGCCTTACGGAGTGGTGCAAGACGCAGGACCTAAAGATACGTGAAGTCGCACTGACAGTTATCAACAAACCCGTGGACGCGGACCTGCACATAGACGAGTTGCCGATCACTGCAAAGATAAACATTCCAATACAGAACACACGTGGCAGTTTCAATCGATGGTACGACATACCGGAACAGATGTTGCATGAGACCAAACCAATAGTCAACGAGTTTGGAAAGAAGTACTACTCTTTCAGCGGTGTTGACTACTCCAAACTAAACATGATAGGTGAACTTGAACTGCTGGGTCCTGTTGTGTTCAACAGTCAGATAGCCCACAACATCATTATCGGGGAGCAGTGTGTACTACCCAGAGTGGTTTTGTCATGCACGTTCTTCAACGAGCCGACGCATTATCTACAACAGTAGCTTTGTTGTAGATCTTCATTATCTCATTTAGTTCTTGCCTAGAGACAGACTTAGGTGCACAGGTTCCACAGACACACTTCGTCTGGGCACAGACTAAAGTTGGAAGTTCCTGTTTTGTCCTCATGTCTTTGATGTGGTCGGGCATAGTGTTTGTATCTGCTATGGCTCCTGTTGTTCCGTCTAACTTGACCCTGCAGTCCTTGTTGGTGTAGTACTTGCCTGTAAGATTGTTGCCATGCAAGAAGAACTGATTTGCAGAACAATGCCAACCCTTGAATCCATCTACACCACGTGGCACAAATGTCTTGTGTTCTTTCAACTGTCTGTTGAAACACATCTTACGACCGCCACAACAACCTCTTGCCTGTATGTCCGCTCGCTTTTCAGTGTCCCAGTCTTCGAGCTCTGTTGGATTCACAAACTCCGCTAGGTCATTGAGGTGTTGCTTATTGTAAACACCAAGTGGGCCGTCTAGCATTTTGGGCCTGGCCGCGATATCTTTTTCCCTTGCCCATTGTAGGAACTGTATGCAGTCTCTCCAGTGATCTTTGTCTGGATACATCAAAACAATCACATCATGTTCTTTCTTAATTACGTTGAGGTATTCTAAGTTAGACCTAAAAAACTTTTTTAATTTCTCGGGTCCTGGGCTATGATAACTCATTGTGATGCCTTCTATGTGATCGCAAACTGCTTTCCACGTTTTTTCATTGGCAGTGCCGTTGGTTGTAAGCCTTCTCTTCAAACGCCAACGCTCCTTGTACTGTTCGTATCTTTCTGACGATGCCACCATTAGTTCGATCACATTAGGATGGTAAATGACTTCCCCTCCTAACATCTGCATGATAACTTCTTTGGACGCCTCCTTTTTGTGCGACATTACAACATCTACATACTCATACATTTGATCAAGCATCACCAATGACTGCTCCACACTTGGGTGTTTGGTCGAGTTGTCATGGCCCGTTGGTCCAATAGGACAATAGGCACAGTCGTAGTTGCACTTCAAGGTTACCAACCAGTCCACCAAGAAACTCATTTTCTGTTTTGGATGGTATGCTGGTTCTATAGTTTGTATGGACATTGCCAATATTTAATTTCCAAAAAATACGTTGCCACTTTTGCTGGTAGTAAATATTGACATGAAGATTGCCATAACAGGACACAAAAAAGGTATTGGTAAGGAATTTGCCAGACAACTACAAGAGCGAGGTCATGACATCGTTGGAATATCAAGAAGCGATGGAGAAAACATACGCAGAACAATGCACACGGCTTCATTGATAGAACCCTGCGATCTATTCATTAACAATGCAATCAGCATGTACGCCCAAACAGAATTGTTGTTCGAAGTGTGGCACAGGTGGGCAGACATAAAAGAGGCACATCACATATGGAACATATCTACAAAGTTATGTGAAAGTGACAACGACATGGAGATAAACGGACTTACAATGAGAGAATCAATGCAGTATCGTAATCAAAAGATGAGTCTCGAGTTAGCACACAATCAACTGAATGCACAACCAAGCAACATTAAAATGTCATTATTAAGACCGGGGTCTGTGCGTACTCAAAGTTTCAGTGATCCAAATGGAATCACTGCAAATGAATACGTGTCTGATGTTTTATCAAAGGCAGACTTATGTTAGGAAACTACGAAAGCTACCTAAGAACAAAATGCAAAGTGGTAAGCATAGCCGGGACTTTTGTATATCCAATTTTCAGAGTAGGTTACACCAGTCTCATTGAAGACGCCGATATGGTTTTTACTAATTACGAAATAGACAACTGTGACAAGATAGTGATACTATTAAGAGATCCAGAGGATAGATTTATATCTGGTGTAAATGAATACTGCAGACAGAATAAAAAAAGTATAGACCACATTTACCCAAAGGTTAAAATGGGCAAACTTGTGGACAGGCATTTCATGCCACAGTATCTTTGGCTGTGCCATTTATACAAATACTTCACGGGTCCTGTTGTGTTAAAGCCTTTCTCATACATCAGTGAGATAACACAGACACACGCAAGGGCTAACGAGACCCACAAGCAAATTGAACCTGTAGATAGGTTCACAAAAGTAGACTTCCGTTTGTTAAGAGAACTTAACAAGACAGTTCTACTGCGAGATGTTATAAGGAAATACAGACATGTTTTGTCCTAGACTAAGGCACTTTGTAAGGCTAAATCAGAACGGTACCATAGGTAAGTGTGGACACATGGTGAACCAAATGGGATTCAAGACATTCGATGAGCTGGACAAGAGCGACTGGTTGGCAGAAGTTGAAAGTACTATGTCCAAGGACAAGTGGCCAAAAGAATGTATGCGGTGCCAACACACAGAAAAAGTCAAAGGTGAAAGCGTAAGAACAAAAAGTATAGAGCGTCACAAAGTATTAAAGAAGAGAAGAGACAACTACCTAGTAGTCGGTGGTGTGTTAGATAATGTGTGCAACAGTGCCTGCCAGACGTGTAATTCGACACTGTCTACAAAAATAGGAAGCCTCGAATCTAAAACATATGAGAAAACAAACAACATCGATCAATTTTATAATCTGCCACAGAACAGAATATTAGAAGTAGATGTAAATGGCGGAGAGCCTACTGCGAGTAAGAACTATAAAAAGATTTTAGCTAACCTTCCTGAGAACACAATTATTGTGAGAATGAACACCAATGGATCTCGAATGATCAAAGAACTTGAGAGCATACTGTCCAAACGTGTCATGGTCATTGTAACTTTGAGTTTTGACGGAGTAGGAGACACACACGACTATGTGCGTTGGCCTATCAAATGGAAAAACTATGCCAAGAATGTAAAAGCATATCAAGACTTGCAAAAGCAATTTCCTTTGCTTAGATTGAACAGTTGGACGACTGTGAGTTGTCTCAACGTTGCAAACTTGCCAAACATACTCGACTTCACAACAGAACACAACATCGATCATGACTGGGCATTCCTAAACACGCCAAATGTATTTCATGTAAAACACAGAAATAGATTTACAGAGTATGCAAAAAATAAATTACAATCATCTTCTTATGCACAGTGTAGGCAGATAGCTGACAGCGTGGCCATAGGAAAAGACAATGACAAAGAATTGATAGAACACATTAACAGGCAAGACACCTTAAGGAAAATAGATTATAAAGATTATTTTAGTTTTGATCTAAACTTATCCAAAAACAATTTAGCAAAGCGTTCATGATGTTCAACACCGTAGTGTATTCCATCGCTGGCTAGACTTGGCTCATTGTATGGCACACGCTGTTCTAACCTGTCCCAGTATGGCCAACAGTTTTTAATTGTATAATCTTCTAACACGTTTAGTTCATCTATGTGTTCATGATATGAATCTTGTGCAAAGCAGTGGAAAGTTTTGGCACTGTTTTTCTCCGCGAACTTCTCTACAAAGAAAACATTTTTTAGAAAATTGTTCTTGTCTGTTTCGTCATCTTCCTGTTGCAAATATTGATCATCCCCTGTGATACTTTGTGCGTGGGAGCCAAGCTTCTCTCTGCGGCTCCAAACAGGCCAACACACTATAACTATCCTTGGATCAATTAATTTTTCACAACCTTGCAGTATCCGGACAATCTTGTCAGCACTGGCTCCTGGCTGTCCTAGATTCCAATATCTTAATCTTTCTGTGTTGTGCTTTGATAGGTATTCCACCCAGTGTGTATTCTCGTGTCCCACACCATAGGTATGACTGCATCCGAGCACCACCACATTCTTTTTTCCTGAAGGCATCGGATCCCAGCTCGGACATCTATAACCTTCTTCTGAATGAGGCAGACCTTTGTCTGTGTAGTATCCGTGTTTCATCAAGTGCTTCCTTTTGCCAGCTGTAGTTTTTTGTTTATTTGATACGATATGTACAATTCCATAAAACCCATCCTGCCCTTTGGGCCAAATATATCTGGATACTTCATTCTGCCCAACATTAGATATTTCTCATCGGCATACAAGTCCAGTCTGTTTTTTCGTTTAGTATGTCTAAACTCCAGTGCCTTTTGCCTCCAAAGATATTTTATTAATTTAGATTCATCCAACAACATTTGCTCTGCCAGTTTAGGAGGAATGTTTTCCATGAACTGTTTCAATTTAATTGAATAAAATTTCTTCACACACCTATTTAAATGAATGTTCTGGCGGAGCATACGGGATTCGAACCCGTGGTCTTCGCCGTGACAGGGCGACGTGTTAACCGCTACACTAATGCTCCACTTGGTGGTCCCTGGGGGAATCGAACCCCCCTTTGCAGGATGAAAACCAGCTGTCCTAACCGATAGACGAAGGGACCTTAAAATCAAATCTGTCCAGTGTTTTACTTTTGTAATTCATAGGCCAATCACTGAACGATTCAACGTATCCTATCACAAACTCTAGGGGCAGTTGCTTTGCTTCCTTGCCATGACTGGTGCACCAATCTTTGAATTTATCTGATTGGTAAACATCTTTCAGTCTGTTGTTTGTGTCAATAAAGAATCCTCCAAAAGATCCTATTCTTCCTGTGCAGTCTTTGGCGTTTGGATCATCGTTCTCCTCAAAGGATTGCAATACACATTTGCCAAGTATGGACCTATCTAGTCTCACAACATATTTGTAATCATAGTCAAAAAATTTATAATTCTCTTGTTCCTGTGCTTTAAGATCAATCCAGCAGTCCATTGGTATCGGATAGTCATGTACGTGGAACCACAAGTCACTGACGTACCCTGTGTTCCTTGTTGCTGTAAGGTCTTCGAGCTCGTGTACACAATAATTAATTTTCGAGGCTAGCTCGAACTCGTCTGACTGCTTGTCAACAACTGCGGCAGTGTCTGTATAATACCTGTGCAGTTTATTCAACAGCTCTTGATCCTGCGTAAATCTGTCAGGAACATCGAATCCAATGGGTCTAAGATTTTCAAGTTTCTTAATTGTATCAAGCAGTATGTTGTATACTGTGTTTGCCTTGTCTCCATCGTCCTTGTCAAGCTGTAGCGTCTCGTCATTTTCAACTTTGCCTGTGTCTATTGCCGACACGGCATTGTTCAGACTGAATTTGTATTTGTTTGATATCTTTTTTACATGCTCTGCCCAACGCTTCATGGAATCGTGTAGATGCACTTTGATATTATGTCCGTCAGTAAAAGTAATCGTAAGTTCCATTTGTTCCTATCAATTGTTTGGTGGAGGATACTGGACTCGAACCAGCCACCTCCTGAATGCAAATCAGGCGCTCTCCCAGATGAGCTAATCCCCCAAACCAACCAAATCTTCCGAGACCATTGACATCTTTGGTGTTAATGGTAATATTGGCTCATTTGGTTTTTGTGGTGCCGCTTCACGGACTCGAACCGCGGACCTACTGATTACAAATCAGTTGCTCTACCAACTGAGCTAAAGCGGCGTCACAGCTAATATACTACACTATAAATCGCCTTAAGTCTACCGTTTAAACGCACACAGAAGCACGTACACGCATGGTAAAGCTGATCGAGGAGTAGTTGTATATACTCGTATAATATACGCACTTAATAAGTATTAAATAACTATGTTCAGTACGCATATCTGATATGCAAAAAATGTATAAGTAATTTTACAATGAGAGATTTAAAAGGATATACGCAGTACCAACAGGCAAAGGCCAAAGAATCAAAAGAAAAAGGCCTAATGAGATTCCTGCGAAAGGAAGTAAACATAGGCGGTAATGGTACACGAGAATACGTAATCAAATCTGGACCTAACAAAGGCAAGATTGCTAAGGACTTTCAATAGTAATACCATCATAAAATCAGAACACAACCACCAGTAAATATCAGTATGAATAAAGAATTTGAAAAATACACCATTGTGATTTTATTACTTGTATTAGTATTTGCAGGCTGTACCAAACCTAATACGGCAATAAAAACAAAGCCAGTAGAGTCAACAGTCGTAACTGATTCCGTTGGCAACATGGAAAGTATAGCAAACGCACTAGGATGTATGTTTGCACCAGAGACTTGTCCCAAAAGGGAGGACAAAAAGGAGACTGACAGGTAATGCCTGTAACTCCAAATAACTTCAAAGTAACTGACGCGATCGGAGAGACCGATAACTATATCGGCGCTGATGTACAGTTCTTTCACATAACACTAGTGTCTGATGATTCATCTGTAGTGGACCTGCGTACCGAACTGGGCTTTGATGAGACTGTCCACAACATAACAAGAACTATATTACAAAGGGGAACGATAGTTTTCCAAAGAATAGACAACGCCAACTCTGGTAGAATAGACATCACAATGGAGCGTAGTGGGTGGACAGCAGACACGTTGGAGACTGCCATACGTGATATGGGCACAACTGTTGGTGTAAACAACAAGGATGTTTCCAAGTCACACGTTGTCCAAACCGAGCTAAAACTAGACGCAGGATAAAATAAATACAACTAATACAAGGAGGACTAATATGTTTATAACAATTGGATTCATAGTTGGCTTCATCGCAGGATGGTGGGTTAACGAAAAAGTAGAGAACTTAGGAGAAAAAATTAATCCGTTAAGATGGTTTAAGAAATAATAATATGTTTAAAAAACTAAAAATGCCAAAGATCAAGATGCCTAACGTTGTGGGTAATGTCAAAGCATTAGGTAAAAAGATTGGTAAGGAAGTAAAAGGTTCAACTAAAGGTGCTGTTAAAGGTGTCAAGAGTTTGAACCCGTTTAGCAAATAATATGATAGAGGGTTTACTATGTTTAGATACATCAGAGGACTATTCGAGTCGTACAAGAAATACTTGTTTGAATCATATGAACCACCAAAGCCAACTGTCTACAAACTAGGCGGTAAGAAATACATCAAAGTTAAACGCTTAAGGACT
>VMHT01121703.1_pt1 | contig 13020 bp, 16 predicted proteins | sample 4693611 | NCBI WGS metagenome assembly VMHT01 (sample SAMN12280063, study PRJNA550983) | marine metagenome | isolation source: seawater sampled from same location over 5 years 0.02-0.2 micron viral filtrate | place: USA: collected off the coast of southern California halfway between the port... ... | reverse complement strand
TGTCAGGCTTTAAATCTTACAAAATAAGAGACGGCGTTCATATCCCTTCTGAAAAGTATAAGAAGGGGTGGGACGCTATCTTTGGAAAGAAAACAAATGATACAACTGTTGACGGAAATGCCGTTGGAATTAAAAATGATAATTCTGACAGGGATAACTTTAATAATAATAGAAACTCTAAAAAGGGGTACTAGTCGGTGAATAAAAGCAAAACTGACGAGGTTTTAATAACCGAAACGCTGTCTAAGACTAGACGGCGTATTTTGCAATTTAATAACGCATAATTTCTTCTTGTACATACTATGTGTTGCAGGATAAGTTACGTTATAAAATAACCAATATACGCAAAAAGAAAGGAGTTTATGCAAAAATATATTATTCATAAGTTTAACAATGCTTGGTGTAATCAATTATTATTAATGAGGTGTAATTAACTAAAAAAGGAGTAAACATGTATATCAATTTTATTCTTTTTAAAGTCTATATTGAAAAATATAGTATTTGGAGTAATCTTAAAGTTACTAATGACAATTATGAGACTATCCTTGATATTGGATATTGGCGGTTTTATTTCTCATAATTACTCACAGTGTGGTTGAGTTCACTGTGCAAACAAAAGAGACAACATAGAAAGAAGAAAGAAATGAGTAGCGGTAAAAATCTATTAAAAATAATAGAAGAAATGCGAAAGTTTGATAGTCAGTTAGAAGCACAGGCAATATCTGTTTTTTTCTACGTGGCTAACAAGGCGGGTAAAGACGGCGTAGCTATGCAGTCAATATCTGAAGATTTAGACATTGCACAATCTAGTGTGTCAAGAAATTGCTATAAATTAGCAGATGTGAACAGACACAGAAAGAGTGGCATTGGTCTATTACAAACTTTTGAAGACCCAATGGAAAGACGTAGAAAACTTGTGCGTCTTACATCAAAAGGCAAGAGAGTGTACAACACTCTTTTGGAGTGGGTCAAATAACAATGAAAAGCGGAGGTATAAAATATGCAACAAAGAAACTTAAAGTTGCTTACGGAAATACACCGCAAATTAACACTTAAAGGTTGGGAAAAGTTGCAATCTAAACGAGCCGATATCATTATTACTATGTTAGGGCGAGGTATGCTTGTAACTGAGATTAACGACAGCCACATAGAAAATCTTGTGGACACGTTAGAAGACAGGGGTTTTGCTCCTGCTACTATCAATCGTTATCTTTCTGCAATCAGTAAAATGTTAAGGTTTGCTAGTCAGAGACAATCTATTTATCATCTTGATAGAATGCCTCACATTGAATGGCAAACAGAAAACAACGGCAGAGAACGATACCTTGAGCCATTGGAGGAACAGGAAATAATTAAGATATTAACTGAATGGAATAAAGTTGATTATCTTGAATTGTATTTGTTTCTTATGGACACAGGTATGAGACTAGGCGAAGCTCTATCTATTAAGAAGTTGATGGTGCATAATAACAACGGAGATTATGTTGTTAATCTACCTTCTAGTGTTACCAAAAATGGTGACGCAAGAGGTGTGCCACTAACAAACAGAGCAAAGTCTATTGTTGTTAAGCTGTTGGAAAATGCGGAGCGAAACGACCTTGTGTTTAGGCAGTTGAAATATTGGACTGCTGAAAACACATGGAGACGTTTAAGAAAGGCAATGAACCTTGAAGACGACAAAGAGTTTGTCATTCATTGCTTACGACATACTTGTGCTACACGTATGGCTCAAAGTGGAAAAGTAGAGCTTCACTTTATTGGTCAGATGTTGGGGCATAAGTCGTGGAAGATGATAAAGAGGTATTCGCACTTAATACCTAATAATTTAAGAGGTGCAGTTAACGTGTTAAATGAGGTAAATACCCTTAATAGTAACTTATCCAACAACGGATAGGTGTACAAATTAAGTTTAATCCTCGTACACGTTAAAAAAGTTGAAGTAGCGGAAAAGTGAATGTATACAATGATTTTAGTAAATGCCCTCGTGGTGAAATTGGTAGACACAAAGGACTTAAAATCCTATTGCACCTATGCACCAGTGAATACGTCATTTATTTAATATAATCATACCAATACGTTTCAACTATCCGTTACTTCTCCCTAAATCATACTTATGCACTTACGCATAGGTCAATCAATAACAGGAGAATACATGAAACTACTAGAAATAATGCCTACGTATAAAGACCAAGTCCAGACCGAAAAGATGTCTGCTGAAAGGGGTATGAACAGGACAAATAAGAGAAGACTTTCCCACATAGAACGTGGTGAAGAAAGTGTTACATCTTACGGAAAAGTCATTGTTGCCACCACAGTACGTCCTTTAGCAATAGCCATTGCAGAGTGGATAAAAGAAACAGATAAAAATGTTCACTCAAAACCTCCCATAGCACTTCAATACATCTCCCAAATAGACCCCCTGATAACATCATTAATAACAGCAAAGCATGTAATTAACACTATAACTACTACACAAAAAGTTACTTCTACTGCTATTACTTTAGGTGGTAGGATTGAAACAGAGATTAGTCTTAAAAACTTTAAATCATTAAATCCAGAACTTTATGAAACTACAAAAAGAGATTTAGATAAAAGGTCTTGGAACTATGCTTACAAAAGAAGAAAATTAAGAGAGCAAGCAAAAAGAGATAATGTAATGAATTGGCAAGAGTGGTCTACTACTGAAAGATTACATGTTGGCATACAATTACTTGATTTGTTAGTTGTTCATACAGGTTTAGTTGAGATAGGGACTGACCAAGTAAAACATAAAACTTTTAAAGTTATTAGACAAACAGCTAAAACTAAAGAATGGATAGACAATCGTAATCAGTTTAACGAACTGTTAAACCCAGAGTACCTTCCAATGGTTATGCCTCCAAAATCTGTAGTTGATGGTAAAGTTACAGGTCATGGATATTGGACGGCGGAAATGCCAGAGCTAGACCTAGTTAAACAAAAAGGTAAAAAGTTTATCAAAGAGCTAGAAGGACATGCTATGCCAGAGGTAACTAATGCTGTAAATTTAATGCAAAGCACAGCTTATAAGATAAACCATTTTATTCTTAAAGTTATGCAGAATGCTTGGGACAAGTCACTTTCTATTGGAGGTATGCCACCCATAGAAAACCTACAAACTCCTAACAAACCTTACGATATAGACACAAACCCAGAGGCACTCAAAAAGTTTAAGAAAGAGAGTGTCATTGTTCACACAGAGAATAACCGAATGGCGTCTAAAAGAATGCTATATGCTAAAATCTTATGGTTGGCTGATTTGTTTAAAAATTATGCTACTTTGTATTTCCCATTACAATTAGATTTTAGAGGAAGAGCCTATTGTGTGCCTGCTTTTCTTAACTATCAATCTATTAATGGTGCAAAAGCATTGTTAAATTTTAGTAAAGGTAAAGCTATCACAAAAGAAAACAGAGGTGTCTTTTGGCTTGCTGTGCATGGGTCAAACATGTGGGGTAACGATAAAGTGTCATTAGAAGATAGAGAAAAATGGACTATTGATAATCAAGATTGGATTAAACAATGTGCTGAAGACCCTATTGGAAATAGACAGTGGGAAGACGCAGATAATGCTTTTCAATTTTTAGCTTTTTGTGACGAATGGAACAGATACACACAAACAGGTGACGGATTTATTTCTTATATACCTGTTAACGTAGATGGCTCTTGTAATGGTTTACAAATTTATTCTTTATTACTTAAAGATGAAGTAGCAGGTAAATTAGTTAATTGCTTACCTAGTGAGATACCGCAAGACATCTACCAATTAGTAGCTAATGAAGTTATTAAAACTTTAAAAGTAAAAGCTACCGAAGGAGACCCAATGGCACAGAAATGGTTAGACTATGGAGTAAAGCGTTCAACATGTAAGAGACCTATTATGACAATTTGTTATGGGTCTACTAGATATTCTTGTACTGACTTTGTCGTAGAAGATTTAACTAAAAGAAAAGACAAAGGGGAAATGCACCCATTTGATGACATGTTTAAACCTGCAACATATCTTGCCAAAATAATTTGGGACAGCATAGGTGAAAACTTAAAATCAGCAAGAGTTGGTATGGATTATTTACAAAACAATGCAAGAGTAATTGCAAAAGAAGGAGTACCTATACATTGGGTTACACCTGTTGGTTTTCCTGTGTACCAATACTATCCAGAAATGAAAAGTAAAAGAGTATGTTCTCATTTGATGGGTGAAGTCTTTGCACCACAAATAAAAGTGGAGAAAGATGAAACTGATAAGTTGCGTTCAAGAAATGCTGTTGCCGCAAATTATGTACACTCACTAGATAGTGCTTGCATGGTAAGAACTGTAAATATTGCAAAAGAAAAAGGAATTGAAAACTTTTGTAATGTGCATGACAGTTTTGCTACACATGCTTGTGACATAGACAAACTTAATGAAAGCATTAGAGAAGCCTTTGTAGGTATCTTTAAACAAAACTTATTAAGTAGTTTTAAATTAGATGTAGGGTTGCAGTTAGATACAGAGACAAAAGAAAAGTTACCTGCAATACCTAAAAGTGGAAACTTGGAATTAGATTTACTACACAAATCTAAGTTTTTCTTTGCCTAATCCTATGCACATGTGGATAGTAACACTGATACTTATTCCATTTGAAACTGACTTCAAATTGGATAGCCAACTGTATTTTCATAAATTGAAAGTAGCTAATTGTGAGTATGCACCAAAAACTACGTATCACGATAGCCTCAACAAACATGAAATAGTTATAGATGGTAAAAAATGGCAGTTAGTCGGCACTGTGTGTGGCTAACCTTACACTATTAGAACAATCAACATCAACGGAGAAAACACAGAGAACAATAACAATAAGGACAATATGAAAAAGCAAACATACAACAAGATTGTAACACCTGTAGGTGTATCACAGTATTGTTGGTTAAATACGCCTGACACTAAATTTGATAAAGAGAATGGTGGTCACTTCAAGACTAACTTAATTATCAAAGGTGCAGAGGCAAAGCCAATCATCAAATCAATACAAGATGAGATGAAAAAATCTTTAGAAATGGCAAAAGAAAAATCTAAAGGTAAACCTCCCAAACAAGCAAACATGCCTTTTGAGGAAGAATATGTAGAAGGTAAACCTACTGGAAACGTAATCTTTAAATTCAAAGCTAAAGCAAAAATTATGATGAAGTCTGGTGACGTAATAGACATCAAGATACCAATTTTTGATAGCAAAGGCACACCTATGAAAGAGCAAGTATGGTCTGGAAGTGAAATGAAAGTTTCAGCAGAGATGATACCTTACTACACTGCAATGGCAGGAGCAGGTGTTAGCTTGCGATTAAAAGCGGTACAAATAGCTAAATTAGTTGAAGGTGGGTCTGGTGCAGGAGCAAATGCACAAGGCTTTTCTGAAATTAAAGATGGTTATGTTGCACCAGAAGTTACGAAAGAGAATGAAGTACAAGAAATTTCTGACTTCTAATCAAGTAGGACTTAAATATGGTTTTAGGTCTGGGCTAGAAATAGCTATCTCACAAGAGTTAGACGCTAATAGTGTAAAGTATGAATATGAGAAGGTTAAATTAACTTATGTTAAACCACAGAAAGCTCATACTTATACCCCAGACTTTTACCTAAAAGAACAAGATATATTTATTGAAACAAAAGGATTGTTTACTTCAGCAGACAGACAAAAAATGCGTCTTGTTAAAGAACAAAATCCAAAACTAGATATTAGATTTGTATTTAGTAATTCAAGAAGTCGAATATCTAAAAAGTCAGCAACTACTTACGCTATGTGGTGTGAGAAATATGGTTTTAAATATGCTGACAAACATATTCCATTGGAGTGGTTGAATGAATAACAATAATAGAACAAGAACAGATTTTATAGTCATTCACTCCACAAAAACTAAAGCTAGTGAAAACTTTAATGCAAAGGATATAACTTTAAAAAATAGAAAAGAAGGTTTTTTCCATAACGCATTCCATTTTATAATTTTAAGAGATGGTAAGATTGAAGAGGGCAGACCAGAAGAAATGTCTGGTGCTATTCTTCCTATAAATCAACCATTAATTACTAACCAAAATTCTATCGCCATAGGTCTTGTAGGAGGCTTATCGGAAGATGGTAAAAGTCTTGATGTTAACTTCACATTTCAGCAATACGTATCATTACGTGAACTTGTAAAAAAGTTGAAAAAGAAGTACAACATTGAGGTAGTGGGTTGCCGAGAGGCAATTAACTCCAATAAATCGTGCATGTCTTTTGATGTGCATTCGATTGTTGATTGATTGAGAAGCTCCTAGTTAGAAATAGCTAGGAGTTTTTCGCATTTATGGGGTAATGGAGGGAGACTGAAGTTACCTCTTCCCTTTTAAAAAATCCAAAACAAAACACAATGAATACTGAAAACGAATTTTTATATCACTCACCATGTGAGAACTGCGGCTCTTCTGACGCCAATGCTGTTTATTCTGATGGACACGCACACTGTTTCTCATGTCAAAAAACAACACAAGGACAATCAACAACTATGGAAACTAATACAGAAAAAGAAATTAAATTTATTAAAGGTGAAATATTACCTCTTAATAAACGTCATATAACTTTAGACACTGCAAAGAAATATAATTATGAAGTTGGAGCATACTTTGGAAGACCTTGTCATATTGCTAATTATTATAATGATAGCAAAGAGTTAGTAGCACAAAAATTACGATACCCCTCAAAAGAATTTCAATGGTTAGGCAATCCTAAAGAAGCAGGATTGTTTGGACAAGAAACTTGCAAAGGAAAAGGCAAGTACATTACTGTAACTGAAGGCGAAATTGATGCACTTACTATGTCTCAAATACAAGACAACAACAGATGGGACGTTGTATCTATTAAAACAGGTGCGGCAGGTGCAAAAAAAGATATTCAAAAATCACTCGATTTCTTGGAGGGTTATGAGAATGTAATCTTTATGTTCGACCAAGACGAACATGGGCAAAAGGCGGCGTTAGAATGTTCTAAAATACTAACCCCAAATAAAGCCAAGATTGCTTCTCTACCACTTAAAGACGCTAACGAAATGTTGTTAGCAGATAAAGCAGAGCAACTTAAACAATGTATGTGGAATGCAAAACCATACAGACCTGATGGTATTGTTTTAGGTTCAGAAATTTTTGATGAGATTATGAAAGAAGATGTGATGGTGACAGCACAATATCCTTTTAAATGTCTTAATATAAAAACACATGGATTAAGAAAAGGTGAGCTTACCACAATAACGGCAGGGACAGGAGTTGGAAAATCATCTTTTTGTAGACATGTTGCACTAGATTTATTGAAACAAGGATTTGGTGTTGGTTATATTGCGTTAGAGGAAAGTATTAAAAGAAGTGCATTAGGTATTATGGGTGTTCACCTTAAAAAACCTTTGCATTTAACAAGAGAAGGAATAAATGAAAAACAATTACAGGAAACTTTTAAATCAACTATTGGTAATGGGAATTTTTATCTATTTAACCACTTTGGCTGTACAGTTGCCGACAATTTATTATCTAAAATAAGATATTTAGCAAAATCATGTGAAGTAGACTTTGTAGTATTAGACCATTTACACATGGCTCTATCTGCATTGGGTGATGAACATACAGGTGATGAAAGAAAACTTATTGATTACTTTGTAAGTAAATTAAGAACACTTGTAGAAGAAACAGGTATTGGAGTTATTCTAGTATCACATTTAAGACGTAGTGAAGGCGATAAAGGATTTGAAGATGGTAAAGAAGTTACCATGAACAGTCTACGTGGGTCGGCTTCCATTGGTCAATTATCAGATTTAATTATATCCATAAGTAGGGACATAAAATCAGATAAGAAATTAGCAAAACTTACAATTCTTAAAAACAGATATTCAGGAGAGACAGGCAACGCATGTTCTTTATTATATGATTTAGAAACAGGTTGTCTTTCAGAAACTACTCCAGATGTTTTAGATGACTATTAGAAAAAGAACACGACAAGAAAAAAACAATGCAATTTCTTGGTCATTTATAATTTTAGAAGCTATTGCAAAAGCTAAAAAATATAAAAGAATTATTACACTTGATGTTGCAAAAGACACTTCAGCTTTGATGGTTGAAGAAGCATTAACACACATGGCAATGAATGGAGAAGAAGCGGCTATGTATGTTCAAGTAAAATTACACACATTACATTAATTATGAAATTACCTAAAATAAATAAAAAGATATTAGACGCACCTTTTGTATCTCTACATTGGAAAGATATAAACAGTAATTCGGCTTGGCTTACTCTTAAAGAAGCTACAAATAGCAAAGTAACAATCTGTATTTCAAATGGTTGGCTTCTTAAAAAAGACAATGACGTACATATTGTTGCAGGAGATGTTAATTTTAATGATGATGGCTCTTTAGGTGAAGTTGGTAACATAACCACAATTCCAACAGTCAATGTTTTAAAAGTTAAGAAGGTAAAACTTTGAGATACATCTTTGATATAGAGACAAATGGATTTCTCAATGTTTGTGACACAGTACATTGTATTGTCTTAAAAAACATAGATACAGGAGAAATACTTACTCCTAGTAACCAAGAAGCTGTTAAACTTTTAGAAAACGCAGAATTACTTATTGGTCACAATATAATTAAGTTTGATATTCCAGTATTAGAGAGATTACTTTCCGTTACATTTCGGTGCAAAATTTTTGACACATTAGTGGGGACAAGATTACTATTTTCAGACATTAAAGAAAAAGACTTTTCAATAAAAGATTTTCCTAAAGATTGTATAGGTAGACATTCATTAAAAGCATGGGGCAATCGTATTGGAGAATATAAAGAACAGATAACAACTGACTGGCAAACTTTTACACCAGAGATGTTAGACTATTGCATACAAGATACTGAAGTTACTTATAAACTTTATAAAGTTATAGAAGAAAAAGGTTACTCCCAAGAAGCTATGGATTTAGAACATGATGTAGCTTCTTTAATATTTAAACAAGAGCAATATGGTTTTACTTTTAATAGAGAAAAAGCAGAAGCATTATCTGTTAAATTAAAAGCAAGACAAGCAGAACTAGCTGAAGAATTACAAGGTGTGTTTGAGCCTATAGTTGCTGAAAGATGGTCAACTAAAACAGGTAAAAGATTGAAAGATAGTGTTACTGTATTTAATCCCTCAAGCAGACACCACGTAGCACAAAGATTAAAAGATAAGTATGGTTGGGACGCAAAAGAATTTACATCAGATGGTAAAGCTAAACTAGATGATAGTATATTATCTAAACTTCCATATCCTGAAGCTAAAATATTGTGTGAACATTTTTTATTAAACAAAAGAATTGCACAGATAGCTAATGGTACACAAGCGTGGTTAAAACATGAACGTGATGGTAAAATTCATGGCACATGTAATACAAACTCTTGTGTTACACAAAGAGCAAGTCATTCATTCCCCAATTTAGGACAAGTACCAAGTACGTCTGCACCATTTGGTAAAGAGTGTAGAGAATTATTTACAGTACCGAAAGGTAAACGATTAGTAGGTATAGATGTTTCATCTTTAGAAGTAATGATGTTGTGTCATTTTATGTCCAAGTTTGACAATGGGGCATACACTAAAGTTGCACTTGATGGTGACATACACACAGAGACACAAAAACTAGCAGGGTTAGACAGTAGAGATTTAGCAAAGCGTTTTTACTATTGCTTTCTCTATGGTGGAAGTGTGAAAAAAATTGCTGAAGTAATAGGCAAACCATTTAAAGAAGCAGGAAAGATTAAGAAAAGATTTTTAAATAACTTACCTGCACTACATAAACTTATAGAAGGCGTACAGTCTGCGGCTGAACGTGGTTATCTAACTGGTTTAGATAAAAGACAAATCAAAGTTAGGAACAGCTACTCAGCACTCAATACACTTTTGCAATCGGCAGGGGCAATATTGTGCAAGAGATGGTTAGTAGAATTTAATAAAGAAATTACAAAATTTAAGAACGCACAACAAGTTGTATGGGTACATGATGAAATACAAGTTGAGTGTGAAGAGCAAGACGCTGAAGACATTGGCAAGATAGCAGTAGACTGCATTAGACGTGCAGGTGAACACTTCCAATTAAGAGTGCCTCTAACAGGCGAGTATAAAATTTCAACAAATTGGAGTGGAACACACTAATGTATAATAAAAAATTTGACCTTGACCTAAAGTATGGTCAGGAAAGAGAAAAGCGTTTAGCCTCTATCTTAGATAAAGATAAAACAAAGATAGAAGTTAAAACAGAAAGAGACTGGTGGTTTAAAACTGGTAACATTGCTATTGAAATAGAATGTAACGGCAAACCTTCAGGTGTCATGGCTACGAAGTCTGATTACTGGTGTCATATATTGGCAGATGGTGACAAAGATTATTGTAGATTAATATTTGACACAAAGACAATCAAAAGATTAGCAAAAAAATATATCAAAACCTTAAAGAATGGTGGTGATGGTTGGAGAAGTAAGTTTGTTCTTGTTCCTTTAGCCGAAATATTTTTGCCAAAAAATTTAAGCAAATCTATGCAGGAAAGGATAGTTAAATAAATGTATAAAAAGAAAAGAGTTTTGTTAGTTGATGGTGACATACTTGCTTACCAAATTGCTACTAACAATGAGATAGAAACTAACTGGGGTGGTGGCTTATGGACATTACACTCTGATGAAAACAGTTGCATAAAACAACTTGATGCAGTCATTGATGATTTAGGTTCTAATTTATCAGCAGATGATTACATAGTTGCACTAACAGATAAGAATAATTTTAGAAAAGATGTTCTTCCAACTTATAAATCAAACAGAAAAGCAAAGCGTAAACCAATAGTTTTAAATGCTATGCGTAAACACATCATGGATAAACACAATGGTGTGATATGGAAAAATTTAGAAGCAGATGATGTCATGGGTATTATGGCAACTGAACCTTCACCAGAAGAAGAAAGAATAATTGTTAGCATAGACAAAGACATGCGAACTATTCCTGCTTTACTTTCACAAGACGCAACCACTGTAGAACAAATACCAGAGAAGATGGCTAACTATAATTTTATGCTTCAAGTTTTAACTGGAGATAAGGTTGATGGCTATGATGGTATTGAAGGTGTTGGTATTAAAACTGCTGAAAAGTTAATTAAGAAATATTCTAATGTTACACTTTTAGACCTTTGGAAAATTGTTAAAGGTATTTACAAAGACAAAGGTTACACCCACGCTGAAGCTCTACAACAAGCTAGAGTTGCAAGAATATTAAGACATGGTGAATACAATAAGAAAACAGGGAAGGTAAAACTATGGCAGACCAAGTAAAGAAACCAAGCCACTATTTTAGATACAAGATAGAACCAGTCACCTTTATCATGCAAAACAATATTCCTTATGCGGAGGGTAACGCAATTAAGTATTTGTGTCGTTGGCGTTTTAAACATTCAACTAAAGAAAAGCAACTTGAAGATTTAAACAAAGCGAAACAATACATAGATTTATTAATCGAAAAAGAAACACAAACAGAAATCAAATTAAAATTAGGAAAGTAATGCTAGAACATAAACATATTATTATTCGTGCTTCAGTTAAAAAGCCACCCAAAGAACCTGAAGTAATGAAAAAATGGATAAGAAATTTAGTTGAGAAACTAAACATGACACCATTGGGTGACACAGTAGCAGTGTATGTAAACAAAAAAGGCAACAGAGGATTAACATGTTTACAAGCCATTGATACATCACACATAGCATTTCATTCTTGGGACGAAGACACACCTGCGGTGGTTCAGTTAGATGTCTACACTTGTAGTGATTTAAAAAAGCAAACTGTGTTTGACGCATTAGATGAATTTGAACCAATAGGAATTAATTACATGACATTAGATAGGAAGTACCATTTAGAGGTAACACATATATGATAGATTACGAAAGAGATAATTTACTTACTGACTTTGGTAAGACAACATTAAAAGACAGGTACTTATTACCTAATGAACATTCTCCGCAAGATGGATTTATGAGAGCCGCTAAAGCATTCTCTGATAATGATGAGATGGCTGAACGTATTTATAATTACGCTTCAAAACTTTGGTTTATGTACTCCACGCCTATTTTATCCAATGGTGGAACTAACAGAGGTATGCCTATTTCATGTTTTTTAAATTATGTTGGTGACAGTAGAGAAGGTTTAACAGGACACTACACAGAGAACGCATGGCTTGCTTCTATTGGTGGTGGTATCGGTGGCTATTGGGGACATGTAAGAAGTGATGGAACTAAAACATCTGGTGGTTCACAATCATCAGGTTCAATACCATTTTTACATGTAGTTGATAGTGAGATACTTGCATTCTCACAAGGTAAAACAAGACGTGGAAGTTATGCGGCATACATGGATATATCACACCCAGAGATAATAGAATTTTTAGAAATGCGTAAGCCTAGTGGCGGTGACATACATAGAAAATGTCTTAACTTACACCATGCAATAAATATTTCTGATGAGTTTATGCAGTTAATAGAAAAGTGTATTGCTGAACCTACGTATGATGACAGTTGGAATTTAATTGACCCACACACAAACAAAACAATAAGAACAATATCAGCTAGAGATTTGTGGCAAAAATTATTAGAAACAAGAGTTGCCACTGGTGAGCCTTACGTTTCATTTATAGATACTATTAATGAATCTTTGCCTATGCAACAAAAGAAACTAGGATTAAAAGTACATCATTCCAATCTGTGTACTGAAATTACTTTACCTACTAATGAAGAAAGAACAGCAGTGTGTTGCTTGTCTTCTGTTAATTTAGAAAAGTATGATGAATGGAAAAATAACAGTTTATTTATATCTGATTTAGTTAGATTTTTAGACAATGCTTTAACCCATTTTATAACACATGCACCAGACAGTGTATTCAGAGCAAAATTTAGTGCGGCACAAGAAAGAAGTATTGGTTTAGGAGCTATGGGTTTCCATGCTTATCTGCAATC
>VMHT01041747.1_pt1 | contig 13020 bp, 14 predicted proteins | sample 4693611 | NCBI WGS metagenome assembly VMHT01 (sample SAMN12280063, study PRJNA550983) | marine metagenome | isolation source: seawater sampled from same location over 5 years 0.02-0.2 micron viral filtrate | place: USA: collected off the coast of southern California halfway between the port... ... | reverse complement strand
TGGTTCATGTGTACAATACAGAGACAGAACAATATAGTGCCATGCCCTTTGAGGGCGTAGTAATCATGCTACCCTTTATTGTTATAACATACGGCAGACCATACAAGGAGATTGAAGACGATGAGCAGATGTAAAGCCTGTGATGTCATACTGACAGAGGCAGAGTTACGCAAGAGAGACAGAGTTACCGATGAACACTTAGATTTGTGCAGTACATGCCATACGGCATCTGACGAAGCTATAGAGGAAAACTGGTCAACAGACGGAGAGCGTGGTATAATAAGGAGTAACAATTAATTTATAGATATAGTTGCAACGACATGTAATACATGATATAATATACTTAGATACTTTAGTTTTTAACATTAAAGATAAATCCTAAAGTATCCTTAAGTAATCTTTTTAAACTTTATAAGGCAAATTACTATGGCAGTATTAGAAGGTAACGTAGCGTTCGCTAACCTTGACGAACACGAAGAATATCAGGGTCAATCAACAGGTAAATACTCACTGGTTTTATCATTAGAACCAGAAGATGCAGATAAACTTGCTGATAAGGGTGTCAAACTCCGAGAGTACGAAGGCACAGCACAGCGTAAGTTTAGCACCAAGTATGAAGTACCGATGTTTGATGCAGACGGTAAGGACTTTGTAGGTAGATTAACCAGAGGCTCAAAGGTACGAGTCAAGTACGCAGAAGGTAAACCTCACCCAGTACATGGTACGTCCACCTATCTGTCAGCAATCAAGGTCATTGAACTAGCCGAAGCTACTGAAGGTGGCGGTGATTTCTAATGACTGACTCTCACTTTGTCAGACATGAGCCATGCCCTTCGTGTGGCTCTAAGAACAACTTGGCAAGGTACTCCGATGGTCATGCCGTCTGTTTTTCAGGCGGTTGTGACCACTACGAGAGAGCCACAGGCGAGGTTGTTGAAAGTAAACCAAAGGCAAATAGGAAATTAGAGATGACAGGTGTAGTAGCATCAATCCCAGATAGACGTATCACAGAGGCAACTTGTAAAAAGTTTGGTGTTACTGTTGAGTACGATACAGCAGGGAAGATAAGTAAACACCACTACCCGTATTATGACAAGGACACAGGCACACAGACAGGGACTAAGTCACGCATAGTAGATAGTAAGGCATTCTACGCAAGCGGTACATTTGACAATGCAGGTCTGTTTGGTCAGCAAGCGTTCAAAGGCGGTGGTAAATACATAACGATTGTAGAAGGAGAAGCTGACGCACTAGCGGTGTCAGAGATGTTTGACGGTAAATGGGCAGTTGTGTCGATACGGTCAGGCGCATCAGGAGCAGTTAAGGACATCAAGCAGAACTTGGAGTGGCTTGAATCATTCGAGAACGTAGTTATCTGTTTCGATAGCGACAAGGCAGGTCAGGAAGCATCACGCGCGGTGTTGGATTTGTTTACACCGAACAAGGCGAAGAACGTACAGCTATCTGCAAAGGACGCAGGGGAGATGCTCAAGGAGCGCAACGTACAAGGATTCATCAAGGAATGGTGGAATGCTAAGACCTATCAACCAGACGGTATCATCGCAGGACTTGATACTTGGGATTCAATCGTAGCACAGGAAGATATTAAATCTATACCCTATCCGTGGTCATGCTTGAATGATATGACGTATGGGTTCAGGGAGAAGGAACTTGTAACAATAACCAGTGGTTCTGGTATGGGTAAATCACAGATTGTCAGAGAGTTGGAACACTACTTATTAGGTGCAACAGATGACAACATTGGTATACTCGCATTGGAAGAGGACATACCTAAGACTGCTCTAGGGATTATGAGCATCGAGGCAAACCAGACTCTACATCTGAGCCGCGAGTTTAAGAGGGAAGACAAAAAGGTATTCTGGGACAAGACATTAGGCACAGGACGTATCTATATGTTTGACCACTGGGGTTCGACCAATGAGGATAACCTACTAAGTCGCATCAGGTATATGGCTAAAGGTCTTGATTGTAAATGGATTATTCTTGACCACTTGAGTATCGTTGTGTCAGACCAAGAGAATGGTGATGAACGTAAAGCCATTGATAGTATTATGACCAAGCTACGTCAGTTAGTTCAGGAGACAGGTGTTGGTTTATTCTTGGTGTCACACCTACGCAGACCATCAGGGAAGGCACATGAGGACGGTGGACAGATTAGCTTGGCTGAGTTACGAGGTTCAGCGGCAATCGCACAGCTATCCGATATGGTGATTGGTTTGGAACGTGACCAACAGAACAAAGATGCACAGGTGCGTAATACCACCACGGTCAGGGTCTTGAAGAATAGATACGCAGGACTTACAGGGGCGGCTTGCTACCTCTACTATGATAAAGATACTGGTCGTATGATTGAAACTACATGTCCAGTTAATGATGACAATCAGGAGTTCTAGTGAAGCAGATAGTATTTGATATAGAAGCTAACGGTCTACAGCCTACAAAGGTCTGGGTAATCGTTGCTTGTGACCTATCAAACCAAGAGACAGTTGTGTTCTCTGGTGATACGTTACAGGACTTCAATGCTTATATCAAAGATGCTGAGGTCATTGGTCATAACATCATTGGCTATGACGTACCAGTTCTTGAACGCTTACTAGGCACAGACTTTAGTAGTTGTAAGATTACAGATACATTAGTATTGTCAAGACTTACTGACCCATCACGGGAAGGTGGTCACAGTTTAGATAACTGGGGACAGAGATTAGGTTTCCCAAAGGGAGAACACAATGATTGGACTACGTATTCGCAAGACATGGTGGAGTATTGTAAGCAAGATGTGTTGGTTAATGTCAAAGTGTACCACGCGCTACAAGGCGTACTGGCTAACTTTGGAAGCGAAAGCATTGACCTTGAACACAACGTACAGAATATTATTACTCGCCAAACAGAAATAGGTTGGCTGTTAGACCAAGAACACGCCTTCATTTTATTGGCAAAATTAAAGGAGAAGAAATATGAACTTGAAGACATGGTACATGAAAAATTCATACCGTTACCTACGTATGTTAAACAAGTCACCCCGAAGTATAAGAAAAGTGGCGAACCGTCTGTGGTCGGTCTTAAATTTGCAGGTGAACAATGGCGGGATTATGTACAGACGTTCTCGCGCATCGACTACCCAGAGTTCAACTTAGGTTCACGTCAGCAGATAGGACGCTACCTACAATACTTTGGTTGGAAGCCAGAGAAGTTTACAGAGAAGGGTCAAGCTATTGTTGACGAGTCAGTGTTATCAGACGTAACCGACATACCAGAAGCATCTATGATTGCTGAGTACCTCATGGTTCAGAAGCGTATTGCTCAGATACAAAGTTGGTTGGACGCTGTTTCAGATGACGGTAGAGTACACGGTTATGTAAATGCTAACGGTGCAGTGACGGGACGTATGACACACTCTAGTCCCAACCTAGCGCAAGTGCCTAGTTCAAGCGCACCATACGGTACAGATTGTAGAGCCTGTTGGACATCACCCAAAGGCTACAAGATTGTCGGTATGGACGCATCAGGTCTTGAGTTACGAATGCTTGCACATTATATGAAGGACGAGGCATACACAAATGAAATACTCACTGGAGACATTCATACAGCAAACCAACTTGCTAGCGGTGTTGACACACGAAGTCAAGCAAAGACTTTCATCTATGCGTTCCTCTATGGAGCAGGGGATGCAAAAATCGGAAGTATCGTTGGAGGAACTGCTAGAGACGGTAAGCGACTTAAGGAGAAGTTCCTCACAAACACGCCATCTCTTAGAGACCTACGAGAAAGAGTTAGCGTGGCATCTCGAAGAGGTTATGTTCGAGGATTGGATGGGCGCAGAGTCTCAGTACGCTCAGAACACGCGGCACTAAACACCCTGTTACAGTCAGCAGGTGCTATCGTTATGAAGAAAGCACTATGTCTACTTGACGAGTACGCAACGGTGTGGGGTCTGGACTACAAGTTTGTAGGCAACATCCATGACGAGATACAGACAGAGGTTAAAGAGAGCGAGGTAGATACATTTGGTAGGCTTGCTGTTTCCTGTATGGAAGCGGCAGGTCAACACTTTAACCTTAACTGCCCACTTGCGGGCGAATATCAGATAGGAGATAACTGGAGTGAAACCCACTAAACAAGATAGGAAGAAGTTTGACCTTGACTTACAGTACGGAGAAGTCAGGGAGGACAGGGTAGCGGAGATGCTACAGGACAAGAAGATTGAGGTTAAATCAGAGAAGGACTTATGGCAGAAGACAGGCAACATCTGCATTGAGTATGAGTCGTGGGGCAAGCCGTCAGGCATTGAGGCTACTGAGTCAGACTACTGGTTTCATAACCTCTGCATAGGTGACGATGAGTATTGTACCTTAGTATTCAAAACACCTGTACTGAAGAAGATTGTTAATAAGTTAGATACGTTCAGGAGTGTATCAGGAGGAGACCATAACGCTAGCCGTATGCACTTGGTCAACCTACGTAAGCTATTCTCAACCGATGTCATTAAGGCATTCAAGGATATAGAAGATGAGTAAGACAATACACACACTAGTCAACGATATATACCGACTGATGGAGACAAAAGAGGCAGAAGAATCTGTTGATGTAGAAGCAGAGATTGAGAAGTTTGGCGAGAACATGAAGTCTCTTATGCGTACAGAGTTTGGACGTACTCGTATTAGAGATAGCCGAACACTACGCCTGTCAAACATTGGTCGTGACGATAGGGTCTTATGGAATGTTGTCAATGGTACTGAGAAGGAAGCTATACAACCTGCTACTTACATTAAGTTTATGTACGGTCACTTGATAGAAGAGATGTTATTGTTCTTGACACGCATGGCAGGACATTCCGTAACTGATGAGCAGAAGGTATGTGAAGTAGAAGGCATCAAAGGTCACATGGACTGTAAGATTGACGGCATTGTTATTGATGTTAAGTCAGCCAGTTCCTTCGGGTTCAAGAAGTTCAAGGACGGTACACTGGCTATGGACGATGCCTTTGGTTATGTTGACCAGATTAAAGCATACGCCCATGCCTGTGGTGAGACTGAGTTCGGTTGGTTAGCTATGGATAAAGCTAATGGTCATCTCGCGGTACTTAAGTACGACCTAAAGGATACCCAAGCCCCTATATATCCGTATATTAAGGGGGACATTACAGAGCGCATACGCCACGTAAAAAAGCTAGTAGGCTTGTCCGAGCCAGAAACCTTTTGTACCGACTCTGTACCAGACGGAAAATCTGGGAATATAAAATTGGGTATAAAATGCTCGTACTGTCAATACAAAAAGCATTGCTACCCAGAGGTAAGAAAGTTTGCCTACTCGTATGGTCCAAAGTTCTTGATAAATGTAGAGTACGAACCCAACGTACAGGAGGTCGAAATTGAGCAAGAAAAGCGGTAAGTTTCGGTCAGCGTTAGAGAAGGAGTTTTCTAAGGAGGTAAAGCGTAAGGGATTTAAGTATGAACCTTACGGCATACCTTACACAGTACATAGAACTTATATGCCAGACTTTGTACACGAAGAAAAGAAAGTAATGGTGGAAGTAAAAGGTTTCTTTCGTGTAGGAGATACCTTGAAATATAAGTCAATACGTGATACAATATTAGAAGATGGTTGGGAATTAATATTTTTACTATCTAACGAACACAAGAAGGTACGTAAGGGCGGTAAGATTACAATGGGTCAGTGGTGTGATAAAGAAGGCATGAAGCACTACACACTCAGCACCGCACAGGAACTTGTTAAATATGTTGAAAGGAAAGAATAATGTCACACACATTGGAGGAACTCAAGGAAGCAGTAGCAAGGGACTACGACGCGGTGTTGGTAGTTGAGGCTTTAGACATCTCAGTTGAGGACTTGCTAGAGGCTTTTGAAGATAGATTAATTAGGAACAGAGATTTATTTACGGAGGATGATGATGAGCATTAATGATGCAACACCCGCTGACTGGGATGCGCTCAGGAACAAACACCCTGCACTTATTAAGAAGTATGAAGAGTTTGTAGCGAACAACCCTGACGAACCTACCGAAGATGTTGTCAACCACCCTAGTCATTACAACTACGGTAACATTGAATGTATTGAAGCCATTGAAGAATCAATGACACCAGAAGCATACAGAGGTTATCTTAAAGGTAATACGCTTAAGTACTTATGGCGTTACGAGCGTAAAGATAAAGCACTACAGGACTTAGAGAAAGCACAGTGGTACTTGAACAGATTAATAGAAGAGGTAGGGAGATGAAAGGCAAGACACATGGAGGTAAGGGTTCTAGTCAACGCCCCACTAACTACCTTAAATACGCAGACAACTATGACGCTATCTTTAGCAAGAAGAAGTCTAAAGATAAACCAAAGAAAAAGGAAGAGGATAAAAAATGAATCAGTACCAACAGTTTATACACAAGTCCCGTTACGCACGTTGGCTACCTGAGGAAGGTAGACGCGAGACATGGGCAGAAACAGTACAGCGTTACGTAGACTTCTGGGATGGTCGTGGTCAGATAAGCAAGGCTGAAGGTAAGAAAATGTATACTGCAATATATAATCTTGATGTAATGCCCAGTATGCGTTGTATGATGACAGCAGGTGAAGCGTTAGACAAGGACAATGTAGCAGGGTTTAATTGTAGTTATCTACACATTGACTCACCACGTAGCTTTGATGAACTTATGTACGTACTTATGTGTGGTACTGGCGTAGGGTTTAGTGTTGAACGCAACTTCATTACCAAGCTACCAGTTATCGCTGAGTCATTCCATGAGACTGACAGCACCATTGTAGTGGCTGACAGCAAGATTGGATGGGCTAGTGCATTCCGTGAGTTGATTGCTATGCTGTACGCAGGTAAGATACCTAAGTGGGACATGAGTAAGGTACGTCCATCAGGTGCTAGACTTAAGACCTTTGGTGGTCGTGCTAGTGGCGCAGAGCCTCTTGAGGATTTGTTTAACTTCTGTGTAGGTATATTCCAGAAGGCATCAGGACGCAAGCTAACGAGCATTGAGTGTCACGATGTTGTATGTAAGATTGCAGACATTGTAGTTGTCGGTGGTGTACGTAGGTCAGCATTGATTAGTTTGTCAAACCTATCAGACCCGCGCATGGCTAAGGCTAAGTCTGGTCAGTGGTGGATGGATGAAGGGCAACGTAGACTGGCTAACAACAGCGTAGCGTACACAGAGAAGCCAGACTTTGAGTCATTCCTTACTGAGATGCACACCATGTATGACAGTAAGGCAGGTGAACGTGGTATCTTTAGTCGTGTGGCGGCACAGAAGATAGCCGCTAAGAACGGACGTAGAGACCCTGAGCAGGACTTTGGAACTAACCCTTGCTCTGAGATTATCCTACGCAGTAATCAGTTCTGTAACCTATCTGAGGTCGTTATACGTGCAGATGATGACCTTGTTAGTCTTAAAAAGAAAGTTGAAGTAGCTTCCATCATCGGAACTCTACAGGCTACCTTGACTGACTTCCGTTACCTACGCAATGTATGGAAAAGAAACACAGAAGAAGAAGCACTATTAGGTGTCAGTTTAACTGGTATATGTGACCACTATCTACTAGGTAAAGATTCACCAGACCTAGATAAGTGGTTAGGGGAGATGAAGGATGTTGCAATTAAAACTAATAAAGAATGGGCTGACAAACTTGGCATTGCTCAGTCTGCGGCTATTACTTGTGTTAAGCCAAGCGGTACTGTGTCTCAGCTTGTTGATTCTGCTAGTGGCATACATCCCCGTTTTTCTAAACATTACATTCGTAGAGTACGTTCAGACAAGAAAGACCCGCTTGCTCAGTACATGACAGCCGCAGGTTTCCCTGTGGAAGATGACGTAATGAGTAAGTCTTCATTGGTCTTTGGCTTTCCAATCAAGTCACCTGAGAGTAGTACCACAGTAAAGCAGGTGGGTGCTATGGAACAGCTAAGAGTTTGGAAGAAGTATCAAGACCACTGGTGTGAGCATAAGCCAAGTATCACTGTTTATTATACAGATAGTGAGTTCCTGCAAATAGCACAGTGGATATGGGATAACTTTGATTCCGTCAGTGGTATTAGTTTGTTGCCTGTTAGTGACCATGTTTATCAGCAAGCCCCTTATGAGGACATAACCGCTGAGAAGTATGAGGAGTTACTATCGGCTATGCCAGTTGATATTAAATGGGAAGACCTAGAACACTTTGAGAAGGAAGACAACACTACAGGTTCTCAGGAACTAGCGTGTGTCGGAGGAGCGTGTGAAATAGCATAGGTAAAACTAAGGGGGCGCAATGCCCCCTTTTGTTATTCATCGTCTCTTAAAGCCGCACCTGTCAGTAATCCACCCGTACCTAAAGTCCCTCCTAGCTTCAATTTAGCGTTCCTAGCCCTAGCCTTGTCAGCCGCAGTAACGGCAGGTTTATAAGTACTTAAAGCCCTTAGAGTGTAATTCAAGTCGCTCTCACCTTTATCTGGCTTAATCCCCGTTAGTTTTTCTGTATCAGACAAAGCCTCATTAACATTTGCCTGTGTTGCTCTACTCTTTATTTGAGATTTCTTGTAACCGCCTTTGGGTTTAATAGACGAAACAATTATAGGTTCGGCTGTTATCAGCCCCTTACCACCCACAGGGTTTACACCCATAATGTCGTGACCATCACTTATCATAGTGTACATCTTTTCAGAATTAGGGTCAACGACAACAAAAGCGTTCATGCCTCCTAGTTCTTTCTGTCTCGATGTAAACGCTTGCTGTGTTACAAGATAACCGTCTGGTTGCTGTATGTCGCCTACGTTACGGGAACTAACTACATTACCTGCTTCATCCTTTACTTTAGAAAGTTTAATTATACGCTTATCTAAAAGATTGTTAAAGGTATCTAGCGTTTTCTTTAGCTGTTTATCTTTATCAGTAAAGGGTTTGCCCGATGCTTGCTTTGCTCTTGCCGCTAAAAGTTTAGATACGACCTGAGCGGGCTGACCTGTAACACCCGCTTGTTGCATTATTTTTATATTTGCGTTATCTAAGGTAGAGGAAATTTGCATATACTCTACCATTTGTCTTCCATCTAACTTATCGAAAGGTTCTAATTCGTCAGCTTTTCTATAGTTGTTTATAGTTTTTAAATACTTTTCTTTAGAATCCCCGCGCATCATACGGACAACAGTAGACCCCGCACTAGCATCACCCACAGATTCTATAAAACCCTCGTTGCTTTTGTTGTGCGGGTCTTTTATTTGTATTTCATATTCTGTCTTACTTCCGCTCTTAACGTGTGGTCCTTCAGTAAGCTGATTTGTTGCCCGCTGTACAATAGAATCAGGCACTTGTTCAGCGTTGCTTCGTCTAAAACCATTGCCTATGCCAGACGATATTCTGGATGTGTCCTGAATAGGTATCCTGCTGTCTAAATAAGAAAGACCAATTACACTTCTTTCTACAGCGTTGTCAGCGTCTGGGGTCACTTGTCGATTTATACTAGTCCCTGTAAGTTCAGCGTCCTTACCAACTGTTGGTTGTAAACCTTCTTGTAATTTTCTTTTAGACATTCCTGTTTGGCTTCTACGGGCAACCTCTACAGGGTCAATACTTTCTTTAATAGCGGGTAAAAAAGACTTACCATACTCTTTAAGAAAATTAATAGGACCTTTAATAGGGTTAGAATAAAATTCTGGAATTAACGTAGGGGTGTTCATTGCTGTTTTATTTAGTAAGTTACCCACGCTTTTAGTTAGAGGGCGTATAAGAGGACTTACAAGAGGAATAGCTCCCGCACTGGCGAACAAGCCCATGCCAGTCCTGCCCTCTTCAAAGTAATCCTTAGCTTCCTTAGCGGCTATAGCCTCACCAGAAAGAGGAGCAAGAGAAAGCTGGTCGTACGCTAATTCTTCAGCATACTTTTGTCTTTCTTCTGGTGGCTTATCTAGCATCTGTTTGGCGTAGTATTGACTAGCCGACTTAGGCTGACTTAAAGAACTCCACGGGCTTTTAGTATCTAAAGCATCACTCATCGTCATCCGCTCCTTCAGGTGCTGTAGGTAGTTTCATTAACTCGACAACAAAAACACGGTCAGCTTTTATAGCCGCACGCATCTCTTTGCTTAGTTTACTACTTAACAGTTTGTCTGTCTCTTTAAGAGATTTTGCTAAAACCTTACGAAGTGAGGGGCTTATAGAACCACGATAGACTGCATATCCTATTGTCCCTGCTCCTATACCTGTAGCCAAGTAAGGTAACGCACCTAGAAACCCCGCACCGCCAACGATACTTGTTGCTAGACCAACAGTAGCTACTTTGCCTAACATAGTCTTGGGAGGTGTAGTCCCTGTAGCGTGGTAAAAATTATCAATTCTGCGACCTAGCTTTGTGTCAGCCTCTTGTGCGGCTTTGGGTCTAAGCCTATCTTCAGCGCGTAGTAACAAATGTTGTTTACGTAGTTTGTCCAACACAGCAGTTTCAGGTACAGCATCAGCTACTTTTGTGTTTAGGAAGTCACGTACAGCACGTTGTGCTACTGTATAGGCATTCTCGTTACCATCAAAACTGCCTTTGCCACTTTTCTCCACCCACTTGTCTAAGTCCCTACGTACTTGCATAAGTTGTGCGGGAGACCCGTCTGTTTTTGCCATAAGTTGCTGTGCTTTGCTAAATATTCTTTTAGCAACTACTGAAGCATCACCAACAAGTACAGTATTAGTTTCCTGTAGGTCGTCTACAATTGTTTCTAACTCGGTGTTCAATTCTTTCTTATTTAACTTGACTTTAGATTTACCTAGTTGTTTGACCAAAGAGTTATGTGCTTTACTTACTTCTTTTTTTAATATAACCATGTTACCGACTAAACTATTGTCAGCGTTTATTGGTGTACGCTTTAAGACGTTCACCATCTCTATTTCTTCCTGACTGGGATTATAAACATTACGACCCTTATCGTTCTGAGTCATGCGTTTTACACGCTCTTCGTCATTGGCTTTAGTAGATACAGGCGTAATAAAATCTTCTAAATAGTCTCTACGTTCCTTAGTCTCCAAGTGTTTAGCGCGGTCATACTGTTTGTCAGCTTGTGTACGGAACATAGTTTTATCTGGAATAGGCTTACGCTTAAACGAAGGAGCAAATACTTCTGCTACATTGATAATACTTTCTACACCCATAGCATCATTAGGGTTTTCTGACTTCCACTGTAGATAGGACTGATAACCTTCGCCAATTGCTTCTAGCGCATTCTGGACAGTAGGTATTTCACCTAGCTTTTTAACTGTGTCAGTAACACCGTCAACAACTTTCTTTTCTACACTGTCGGGTATAAACTTGCTGATTTCTCTAGCTGAAAGACTTATACCTGTCCCTACCAAATCAAGACCAGTACCTAGCCTACCTCTATTACTTAACGCACCATAAATACCACGCTCTCTATTGGACAACGTACCTGCTTCTTCCTTCTGTTTTAACTCTTCTAAAAACACAGGTAAGTCATCTACTGTTTTACCTGCGTCCGCTAGTACTTTTCTGTAAGACTCTTCGGAAACAAACTCTTCAGGCTGATAGCCTTGAGACTTATCAAACTCCTCAAGCATGCCAGTGATTTCATCAACCGCCTGACCTGCCTTTGTAATATCCTCTGGTGAAGCATTGGGCATTTGTGCCGCTTGGTCAGCCATTTCTAAAGCGTCAAGCAATTCATCTTTTGTATAATTTTGAATTTGCATTATAACTTCCTATTGAGGTGCTTGTTGAGTTCTTCTGTCTCTTGCTTGCTCTAAGTAACCTTGAGCCGCTTGTGTCGGTACATAACCTGTAACTGAAGGCTCTGGCATAGGCACAAAGAACGTATCCAATAGAGCAGAGTCTTCTTCCGCGCCAACATACTGCTTCATTACTTCTAGGCGTGAGTTACTCTTAGCAATAGCATTCCTAGCGGCTTGTTCTTCAATACGCATAATACGTGCTAAAGTTTCTTTATTTAACGTAATTTGCTGACCCGCTACTTCCTTCATAAACTGAACATCTTTATCCGAAATACCAGTACCCGCACCAACGTCTCCTGAGCCTAACAACGCAAGAACTTGCTTACCTCGTTCAGCCATAAATGTTTGAGTAGCTACTAACGTATCTGTAACGCCCTGTGGTACAATACCTAACTGAGTACCAATACTAGCCATACCTGCTAAAAAGTTAGCACCTGCTCCAGTAATAATACCTTCCTCCATTAACGAACGAGAGTTAGCATTAATTTCTAATACTTTTTGAGCAGTTAGTGCTTTTTCATTAGCAACAAAAAAGTTATCTGTAGCCTTGTCTTTTAACTTGCTAGATATTCTATCAGCATCAGTAATTGTTCTAGTTAGCTGTGCGGCTTGTGTCAAACCTAACTCAGAAGGCATAACCCACTTCTCTGTGTCTTTATTATATACTTTACCTGACTCATTAACACGGAAGGGTTTTGCTTTACCTGAATTATCTGTATATACTTTAAGGGTTGCTTTTTCACCCGAAAGTACCTTCATAAACTCTTCATTACTTAAAGAATCATACTCACCTTGCCCTATAGCTTTAAGCATGGGTGCGCCTACGTTACGGTTATTAGCTATTGCTACTTTACCTTTTCGTCCTTGTGTTTTAATTATACTAGCTTCTTGAGCCTTACGTATTTGCTCAAGAGCATCTTCCAAACTACCACCGTTTTTAAGTAAATCAACAGTAAGGTCTAACTTTAAACCTTTGGCTGTTTCAAGTAGTTTTTCTCGTCTAGTATCTTTAGCTACTCGTTGTTGTGTCAGCTGTTGTAGAATTGCATCCTGTTGTCTTTCCTTACCAGTCCTTCTATCTCCTCCGAACATACCACGAACACCACGACCCATCTGCTCTATACCGCCCATGACAGCGTTTGCTCTCATTTGCTGAGGAGTCAAGGTGGCTCTAGGGTCAATACCTCCGCTAGGGATACCTGTTAATAATCCTGCTATATCTCTTCTGTTAGCCATTAGTCGTCATCTCCACCGAATATTAAATCAAGAACGTATT
>VMHT01010980.1_pt1 | contig 13020 bp, 18 predicted proteins | sample 4693611 | NCBI WGS metagenome assembly VMHT01 (sample SAMN12280063, study PRJNA550983) | marine metagenome | isolation source: seawater sampled from same location over 5 years 0.02-0.2 micron viral filtrate | place: USA: collected off the coast of southern California halfway between the port... ... | reverse complement strand
TTTCCATCAAGACTGGTCTCCTCAGTATTTAAAGAACTCTCTTCTCCTGTCAAGTCTATAACGTTAGATTGCTCTTGCGTTACAGGTTGCTCTGACTCAACTGCTTGGTTTTCATTACCAGTCAAGTCAACGATATTTTGTTTAGATTCAGGTTGTACAACCTCTCCTCCAAACTGCTTTACTAATTCGTCTCTTATATCCATTGTCTTAAATTTAATTACTTATTTTTCGCAAATATAGACTTTTTTATTACAAAGTCAAATTATTTAACTTACTTTATTTTCCTCACCTAGAGGTCCTCTCTTACCATCTCTCTGTTCTATCATTTGAGATTGATTTATAGCAGATTGTTGTTGAACCTCTTTTCTAACACCACCTTGTATAGAGGCAGCTCCCTCTTTACCTAAGTTGCCTAGCTCTATCTCTCTAAGTCTTCTTTGGTGTTGGGCTTGCTCAAATTGTTCTTTAAGCTGATACTCCATTTGCTTTAACTCCATCTCTGCCTGAGCCTTAGCTTGAATACGAGCCTGTTCTATTTGAACCTCTGCTTGCATCTCTTGTTGCTTAAGCTGTGCAGCTTGTTGTGCAGATTGTTGTTGCAACTGAGCGTTTTGTTCTGACGCTTGTTGAGCCTGAGCTTGCTGTTCCTCTTGATATTTCTTTCTTCTCAAGACAAGCATTTGATTAGCCATCTTGATATTCTTAACAGAACGAATCATTATAGCATCCTCTAGTCTTAACTCTTTTTGAGCTAAGGAAACTTGAATGTTTTGCTCCATCATCTGCTTCTCTTCCTCGTTAGGCGCAACCTCTAAGGTAATACCAAACTCGTGGATGGATAGCTTCTTCATAAGATCTATTGACTCCATCGAAGTCTCCCCAATAACATTAGAGTACATACTATGTAGACTCTTAAAGTTTATTAGGTCTTGCATACGAACAGTAACACTCTGAGATACTCTCTTAGTTACATTTAAGTAAGCATCATTAATATCTCTAGTTGCGTTATTTGATGCTAGAAGAGATAACTTCTGAACACCCACTAAAGCCTCACTAGATGGTTTAGACGCATCACGAGCCTCGTTAATACCAGTCACGTCACGAATCATCTGCATGTTGTGATTATAAACTCCTATAAGGGTACCAAAGTCTCTACCTATACCGTTTTCTAACTCCTGTATTGGCATAGCCCCTGTCATCTGACCTTCATCATCTATACGTCTGTAGTAGATGTTACCAGTTTGGTCATAAATCTCTTGAAGCTCCATAGGGGTAAACGTACCACCATCTCCCTTAGATACATTCTCTAAAGAACCTATCTCAAATGCAGCACCCTTTGGTCTAGCCTTAGCTAGTGTATGTTGTATCTTAAGGTGAGCTAATTGTATCTGGTCAGCAAATGGAATCATTCTATCAACTAAAGAACGACTCTTCATCTTGTATAAGTTAGGTTGGTATACGATATAAGAAAGTCTAGTCTCAGATAAGTTAGACTTAGTTCTAGGCATATCCTTCATTAAACCATAATCAAATACGTAATCAGAACCTACAATGTATTTACCTGTGTATACAACCTTTACCGTAGAACCAATAGATTTTCTATTAGTCTTGGAGTTTTTAGGTTGCTTGTAGTTGGATGGTTTTTTATTTACTGAGTAACCACCCTTCTTATTTTGTTTCTTTTCGTACTTTAACTCGTGACTTGTCATAAACTCAGCATCTAATACGTTGATGCTAAACTTATCATAATCATAAGTGTTATCTCCATTTTCGTAGTTAGCTGTAGTATCAAAGTACATAGGGTTGTTATTCTTACCTGCGTACTCGTTAGCTATCTTAATATAGTCTTCCTCGCTAAATTGATCTCCAGCCTGTTGCTTTAAGTCAGCAATAGTCATAGAGTATACCTCACCTGCATGCTTCATGTTTTTAAAGTCAGCAGACGAAGAGAAAGATGTAATTAAGTTTGAAGGGTCTACGTATCGAATACTAAGACCACTTGTAGGAGATAGGTCCGTTTTAGCTGCACACAATCCTAAAACAACAAGATCACGTATCATGTATCTTTTTACTTGATCGTAATCGTTTATATTTAGTGTGTACTCAATTGCTTTTTCTAAAGCTATCTCAACGTTTTGCTTATAGTTTAAAGCCATAAACATATCAACCTCCTCAGAACTCTGTGCTACAAAACCATTTGGAGCTAAAGGTATACCAGTCTCATCCTCTAGGTTCTCTAAGAAATCCTTAGACAACATATCCCCAAGCATTTGCTTCTTCTTCTCTAACCTTTTGTTAGCTGCGATAGGGTCTATAGACTCAGCCTTGACATCGTACTCTTGATTAACCATCCCATTAACGATAACGTCAACGAACTTAGGTATAATAGATACAGGACTCCAGTCTATATTAAGGTAAGAGGTATCCCCCTGGACATCAAGTAAGTCTTTATATTTACCAACATCTTGATTACCTTCAGCATAGCTTCTATTCCTAGAGTATCTTAACTTTTTATCTCTAAAGTATACGTCACTGTTATTGTGCCAATCGTAGTACATTGTTTTAAAGTACTGTAACCCATAAGCCAATGAAGCTTTCTCCTCGTTTGTAGACAAAGGAGAAGGGTAACCGTATGACTCTTGTTTCTTGTTAAGCATATCTATTTTATTTTTTTACTAAACATTCCCTTATTAGAGTACCTCTTAATTAAGGGAGATGATACCTTTAATTCTTTTTTTGGTTTAATGTATTTTTGAGAAGCTAGTAAAGCTAAAGATGAAGATATACTAGCATCATACTTTGTTCTGTTATCTATTTCAAATCTACTCCAGTCATCAAGCAAAGTATTAAAATAACACCTTCCCATCTCTCCTGTATCAGACTTCATACCCACGTGGTCATATATATAAGTCGCTATAGCTTCTGCTTGAGCGTTTATAACTGCAGCTCCAGAACCAGGTATTCCCTTTGTCTTTTGCTTTCCTCTACTCCACTCAGTGTGAGTCATATCTGGTCTATCCATTAGGTACTCGTAGTAACCTCTATTCTCAAAGTATTTTAGTATACCTACCTTGTTATTCTCAACTAATATCTGACACCCATAGAAAACACACATCTTAATCATGTCTTCGTAAAATATCTCCGCTTTAGGCGGTCTATTAATATACTCACATACAAACTGCATAGACGCATCACTTGACATGCTAAACTTATGAAAAACATGAGCAGCAGCATCAGATCTCCTACCATCAGTAGTGGTGTCATGGTCATAAGGGTCACAACCTGCAACCAATTCTCCTGACCTTCCAGGAAATTTTTTATTGTGCCTAGAAGAGATAACGTTTTGATTTTGAGTCTCTGGAACCCAAGTAATCTCCCACTTACCTTTTCTATGAGGTATCCACATAACCTCGCTATCCTGTGTGCCATTCTTCCAGATAAACTCTCCCCTTGTTGTAGGGGTGTTGTTAACTTCGTTGTAATCCATCTGCTGATAGATTTTTTCAACGTCAAATATACAACTTTGAGTGTCATTTCTAAAGGCTTCCTCTATAGTAAATGGAAACTGTCTTTTAAATTCTGATAACGATGTCGTATCATTCTTTAAAGCATCCCTTCTATTTTGGATATAATCTTTAGCACCAACATCAATAAGCATCTCATCCACACCCATTACAGACTCCTTAGGGGTATCTATTACAGAGTTACCATACTCATCAATAAAACCCTCTAGGTTATCATAAGCTGGTATAAATAACTTATATAGTCCACTCTTGGTTCTACCATTCAAGTCTTTCTCTCCCATGTCAGAGTCGTAGAATATATCCTTATACTCTGACCCACCATCCTGTAGCTTGTTTGCAGTAGATCCCATTAAGCATTTACCTACAATCTTTCTACCTAGTAATAGACAGGTTTGAGTTACACTCCAATTCTTCTTTATAGAATTTTGACCAATCCATTTAGCTGCCTCGTCATGTACTAGAAGTTTAAGCTTCTCACCATCGTAACTATTATCTCCAGTGTTTTTCCAATCTATACTAGAGTTTAAGGCTTCAGAGTTTTCTATATGCTTTTGATTCTTTGTAATCTTCTTAGCAGGTTCTCTAAACGCAAGCTCTACACGAGGGTTACTAGAACCATCTTGTATCGGTTGAAAAAAGAAAGGGTAGTTACGATATATACGCACCACCTTATCTGTAAACATAGTCTTAGCATCTGCCCCAGTCTTTGATAATATACCAAACCTACTCTCGTAAGTCATTGTAGATAAATTAACTGTCTCACTACTAGCCATATAGGAAAAACCACTACGTCTGTTTTTAAGAAAACACATCCCGTAAGAGTTCTTATCTAATTTACACGCTTCCCAAAAAATAAAGAACGTCCTGTTAGCAGCCCTGTAATCAGGATAACCAACGTCTATCTTGCTCCACTGAATAAACATATAATGCGATCCAGTGATATACGTAGGAACTCCGTTGTTATAAAACCATAACCCCTCCATTCTACGCCTAAACTCTTCCTCTATGTAATCTACATAGTCAGAAGCGTTCTCCCTTGTTAAAGCTTTAGGTGGTTGAAGTCTAGTCCACTTCTGCTTTGCTTTGGGTAAGTCGTGGTAAAGTATATCTTTCTTGTACCTAGGCTTTTTAGGTAAGACAATTGTTAAATTGTCAAACTCCATTACCTCACCATGACTGTCTTTACTTAAATATATCGTATTACTTTCTTGCATACTTCTCTGCAAAAGAGCCTTTGAAGTCTTTCTTATCTTCTATTAGGGTTTGACCATCTTTTATTCTATCCTCAAGGTTTTTTATCCCTAAAAGGATTTCTTGACAGTCTTCAAAACACTCTCTCTTTGCTTTTATTGCTTGTCTTCTCTTTGCGTCATCCTCCTCTAGTAAAGGTTTACTTATCTCCTCTATAAGAAGGTCAATAGCTCCCTTACTTGCTTCTATAAGCCTCTCTAAGGTCTCTAGAGCATAATTCTTATCATTACTCTCCATACGAAGCTAACACGTCAAAATTACGCATCCTAAGGAGTTTCATGCCATCTATATCCATATCATACTCAGAGTTCTCACTCCACATGACTCTATCTCCTTTTTTAACTCCTTGCTCCTTCATCCAGTCATTAATAATAACTGCTCTTCCATGAAACTCTACTTCAGACGCTGATGTCTCTAAAAATATTCCAGACTCAGATTGCTCTGGTTCCTTCATCTCTTGCTGCATAAAGTTCCAAACACCTACAGGAATATACTCTTCACCTCTTTTGATAAGGTATATCTGTTCTGCAAAGGCTTGATATATATTATCTTTATCAGCATGCTTAACATGGTTTACAGGTGTCGCTATAAAGTGGTGAAACCAAACCTTATCACCCTCCTGTATTCCTGTATCCTTAGTATCTTGTATTGGTGTTTTATACACCGTCCCATACTGTCTAGCTAATTTCATAGGGTCGTAAGATGTATCTCTGTATATCTCTTGACCGTTTAACATTAACGTATCCTCTGTTTCTTTTTCTACTTCTATCCAGTAGAGGTCTTTAATTGGCTTCATCTTTTTTTCTTTTAATTTACTTTACTTCGTAGTCATCTAGGACATCTGTGTTGTATTCTATAGCTGTTGGCTGAGAGAAAAACCTTTTCCAAGGTCTAGAAAATTCCTCTGCCTCTTTCTTTATGTACACGTCATACACTACCTGTTGGTGCTTATACCAAGCTGCCTCGTCTTGTATGATTGCTGTTATCTTTAAGGATCCTCCTAACATCTTTTGACCTACCTGGTAAGTCAAACCCTGCTTTAAGTCCCCTATAGTTATCTTTCTTATAATAGGATTTATTGCTTCCATTTTAATTTAATTTAATTTTTTTTATTCTACTCGTATAAATCTCTTGATAATTTAACGTATCCTACTTGAATACCTTTGGATGATGCTGCATGAGCCTGCACCCCAATAAAAGGTAATAAGTTTATATCATCTGCAGCAGCTAAAGATTTTTTAGTTTTAACTGATTCTCTAACACCACCTGCAGTTGTTGTTATAGGTGTTGATGTTAAACCATATTGAATATTGTTTACAAAAACGCTAATCTTTCTATTCTCGTCAAAAACAATACGAAGTCTATATACAGTATTTACAGCAACTGCAATACCTAAATTTGTAATATAATCTACACCAGAAACGCTGTATACAAAATGTAAATTAGCATTAGTAGTTAAAGATCCTAGATCATCATCTGATGCGTATAAAAAATAAGCTTGATTTGCATCTGTAACAAAACTTCCATTTGATGTTAGCTTTAAACCAGCAAAAAATGAAGTATCAGCAATAGAAGAAGAAGTAGATATAGCTGTAGAAAATTCTGTTTTATTTTCTGTTCCAAAACCTACAGAAGACCAGGCTGAAGAATCAAAACCTGCTGGTAACTCAGCATTAGCGTCTCTTGTAGATAATATGCTTTTATCGTTATCTGTAGTACCTGTGATTAATTTTAACCCAGCAAAAGAACCGTCTCTTCCTGTGTTAGCAGATATTTGAGTAGACCCACCGCTAGTCCCACTTAAAACAAAGTTTTGATTAGGAGTTATGTAAGGATCTATAATAAAGAATAACTTAAATGTTTGGGATGCTATATCAGTACCATTAGTACCAAGACGTATCTTACAAGATCCATTTGCAACATCATGAACTAAAACATTAACCATAGCATTATCTGCTATTGTTCCTGCGTCATGAAGATTCACTAAAACCTGTGATGACGTTCCAAAAATATGATTATTAGTAAATGTAAACTCTACAGTATCAGTAGCAGCTAAGTCTACAGCCTGCATTGTTATAACTCCTAACTTAGCATCAAAAACAACCTCTGTTGTAGCACTTGTTTGTTGAGTTACATTAGGATTGTCTAGACTAGGTACTTTTTCAAAACTTTCTATAAGCTCGTACCTATCATCAGATTGAGATAAAGTACCAGATATATTAAGGTTACCACTCTTGTCTAACTTCATCACGTCTGCACCTGATGTACCAAATGTCATAGAGTCATTAGAGTGATCATAAAATATCTTACCTACATCGTTGTCGTTAGCATCACCAAAGTAAATATTACCTGATCCTGCTGTACCTGAAAGTATAGATAATCCAGAATCTCCTGAGTTTTCTAATATTAACTGGTTAGCAAAAGAACTAGCAGTAACTGATCCAGCACTTACAGACATAACATGAAGTAAACCATCAGGTTGAGTTCCTCCAGTACCAATACCAACTTTTAAAAATTCTACACGATCTGTAGAGAGGTTCATAGCGGTAGAGTTACCATTACCTGTTTCAACACTTCTAAGCGTTGAGTTTAAGACCTCAGTACTTGTCTGAAGTATTCTTTGATATGTCTTCGATATAGATTTACCTTTTAATGAACCCATTTTACTTTTTCTTTATTTTCTCTATAGACCTACCTGCAAAGTAAGCCCCATATACTGTTATTAATAACGTTTGATATATAGGAATGTAACTTTCTTGAATTACAAAACCTCCTATATTCCCATCAAATACTGACAAAACTACAAAAATTGCAGTTAAAAATATACATATTAACGGTCTAATATTTTTACTAAGCCAGTTATCAGACTTCATATCTGCCTCCCAACGCTTAGTTACTTGCTCCTGTGCTTGAGATTCAGCCTTAATGAAGATTTCCTCCATAGCTCTTTTAGCAGCCATTCTTTCATCTTCAGATGTGGTTAAATTATCTACCACATTTCCAACCTGCTGTATAAGCCCTCCTCCTAATAAATCTAATATCTTACTCATATACTAGGTTTTACATCTGCGTATCTATACTTAGTGTCACCATCCTCATCTTTGTACGCCTCTAAAACTTGGTTTCTATTACCCGTCTTCTTTAAAGATATATGCACCCAAGCAAAGTCAAACTCATTAATCATTTGATCAAACTCTAATCCTGAATCTAGAATCCAATCGTAGATAGCTTTATTATTCATTTTTCCTCCTTCCCAAAACTGGAGATCCAATGCCTCACCTTTGCAATGCTGCGACTTAGAGCTGCCACCAATAGCACGATTGAGTGACGGGTTGCGATAACCACTACTGATCCTGATAGGACCAAGAGAGTCACGAAGAGGTTGTAAAAGAACACTAATAATCCTTTGCGTATTTTCCAAATGTTCTTTTGTCGGCTCATTACTTATTCCCAATCTCTTAGCTGTATTGCTTCGAGTGATTTCTGATAATACAAAGTTTTTACTTAGACGCATCTATATATATCTTTCTAGTTAGTGTTCCATCACTCGCTATATATAATCCCTTAACAGGACTAACCTCTCTTCCAAGTAAGTCATAGTAATGTGTTGGTATAAAGTTTGTACTCTCTACCTCTTCTATATCTATAGTTAGACACCCTACATCGACTAACTGCTGTGTTTGATCTTGAGGCCAAGTACCTAAAGAATCTATCCAATCTACATCAGATAAGAACCCGTACTCTGCATCATCTATATATAGATAAGCACCATTCCATCCATCACCATAACTATCTTGCATATTAATTTGATAGTACTGAGGTAGTATAGCTGCACCAAAATAAGGAGCTCCGCCCTCTAGGATGACACTTCCATTGCAGGTAAGTATTTGCCAAGTAATCTCTGCTGAGAAATCTCCTGCTGTACACTCTACAAATGCTTGAGTTTGCTGGGCATTAGCATTTTTAGATATACCTATAAGTATAATAAAAGCTATAGCTATAGCTAAAACTAAATAACCTGATTCTCCTAATTCTTTTTTATTCATTACTGAAATTTATTTAATGTTATCTCGTCAATAACTAATTGCACTTCTTTTTTAGTTGCAACAAGCTGCATCATTATATTGGGACTAAACCTTTGCTGCTCTATCCCATTATCAAATATAATAAGGGTAGGTATAGCCATAACTCCATACTTCTTTTGTACGCCTGAGTTTTTTACTATAGACAATTTGTAAGGGTCACAATCTTTAAGATCCTCTAAAAACGGAACTTCATTGCTTTTATTCCACTCTGCCCAGAACTCTACAACAGTTATACCTTTAGCTATTTTACTATCAAATGAGCTAGAAGTAACAAACTCTTGAGCTAGAATATTCAGTGGCAATAATAATATGAAGATTAGCTTACTCATATAGTTTTTCTTTTATCATCTTGATGTCATCTTTTATTTCAGTAACATCATCTTGTGTAGACATAATAGTTTGGCGTATAAGCTGGTCTTTCATATCAAACTCCATACGAGTAACTTCTGGATCTTGAGGTAATGGTAATTCTTTAGCCTCTGCTATATCTGCTTGTAAAGTAAACCACATACCTACTAGTGTCACTATTCCAAAACCTATCCCTATTAAAGTCTTAATGCTTATATTTAAAGACGTGTCTTCGCTTAATTCTTTTGCCATTTTTTTTAAAATATTAAATAATTTATTCCTGTTTTCATTTCATAAGACTTTATATCCCAATACTTAAGGTGTCTACCTTCTACAAATATACTAAAATGTTTGTTAAATTTCACACCCACAATTAAACCTACATCCCACTCAGTAGAGTTATCAGGATAGGCGTATGAATAATCACTTAATCCTTTATGTATAGGGTATACAGAAGCCCATGTGTGTAGCCAGGCTTGAGCCGAATAGAAATAGTAATCGGCTCCTATAACTCCTGATACTTCTTGCTGGAGTCCCATAGACTTAAGTTCTCGTCTATTATATTCGTTTACAGCCTTAGTGAAGTGATAAGTATAAAACTCTACATCCGACATAGAAACACACTCTCCATTTCTGGTCCAACACTCATTTTCGTCACTGTAAAAACCAAAATCATTAGCTAACTGCCACCAGTGTTTATTCTCTGGTATTGCAAACCAAGCCTCAACAGGAGAGAAGCCATATACAGGGTGAGAGCGATGAGCTATGCCCATAGTAAAATCTATACTTCCAAAGTTTTTACGTAATCTAAACTCTCCCTGAGTGTACTTCAAATCTATTAAGCCATCATCTACATAGGCAGCTCGTGCTGTGTAGTTATTTGATATATACCTTACTTTATACTCGTGTTGACTAAATTCCATACCTCTATCACGAAGTGTAGAGTACTCTAGTAAATACTCCAAACCAGGAGCGTTAGATACAGTAGCATAATCGCTTATAGCATTCTCTGCCCCTGTGTAAAACATACCTTGCTTAACTTGATAGTCAAACCTAGCTATTTTTCTAAGCCCTATGGTTAAGTTAAAGTTTGGCTCACTAACTTGTGTAACCTCTACAAGTTGTCCTGAACCTGCTACACCATCAACAATAAAAGATTGGTTTTCTGCGAAGGGAGCCCCAGTAGAGAGGCTTGCATAAAAGGTAGAAAAGCGAAACACCTGAGCAGCAGATGTTAATGAAGATAGAAAAAATAATAAGGTTAATAGTTTCTTTAGCACTTCCATCGTCTTCTAGCTTGTCTAATTCTTGAGTTGGGATCGTTTTGAGTCTTTTGACTACTTCTCTTTAATTGACCAAGAGATCTAGCACAGTATGACTTTCTTCTTTTAGCGGACTTACTACCAGGCTTAACATCTCCTGTAACAGCAGTTTTAAGTTTACTACCAGGGTTAGCACGCCTGTAAGCATTAACACCTTTTTGTGTCATACCAGCTCCAGATTTAGTAGGTCTAAAGTTGCCAGACTTAATGCTAGTCTTTATCCCCATTCCTTTTTTTGCCTTCTTTACTGCTTTCACTTTTTTATATCTAGATACTCTTCCTTTTTCGTTCTTTTCTTTTTGTGCTCTAGCTTTCTCTGATGGTGTTACCTCACTCCATGTTGATGGTGTATCTTTGCTAATCTTCTTAGTAGGGCGAAAGGTGTTCTCCCCTCCAGAGTAATCTTTCTTTCCTGAGGGTGTCTTCCAGTTTTCTTTAAACCACCTCTTAAGGTTTAACCCTGCCTTTGTTTTTCTTATAGCCATAGGTTATCCTCTTTTCTTTCTGCACTTAGCTATAGCTCCAGAAGCGTAAGCACTAGGGAATACTTTGTAACTAGCCTTTACTTTATGATAGCACGCATCCTTTACAGATCCACCCTTCTTCATAGTCTTGACCTTCTTACTTTTATTCTTTCGCTTTACAGCTTTGCAGGTACAACCTTTATGCATTACTTTCCAACTTTTTTCATTGCTATTGTGTGAGCTTGAGTGAAGGTTTTACCAGATAGCATAGCTTTTTTCATAGAAGCCATGTGTTTCGCACTATGATGAACTGAATGTTTCTTCATAGTTTCCTTTTGCTTATCGGTTAAACCTTTTGATTTTTTAATTGCTTTAGCCATAGATTACTTTTTTGCAAACTTCTCTACCCCAGAAATACCAAACGAGCCTAACACAACCCACACAAATGAATCGTATACAAACTCGTTTATAATTAAATCTGTTCCAACCCAACCTGTAACAAGGTCAGCAACCATTATAAGGCACATAATAGCAAATGCTATAAACCCTACGATAGCCTTCTCATTCCAGTTGTTGTCGTTCTTAAATATCTCCATTATTCTGAATCAGGTGTATTATCAATAATAAATTTACTAACCTCTGAGTGAGTCATTAAGGTATTCTTAGGGTAGGTTAAACCTTTCCCTAAATCTAATAATGCACTTACCTCGCCTTCTTTCCAGCTTACTTCTAATTCCACAATATAGTAGTTAGCATTGCCAACTTTAAATTTAGGTACTGCACCAAACTTTCTTAAGTTATATGCTCCTAACTCTTTAAAAGTTGGGTGTAAAACTTCTTTTAAACTACCATCCTCGTTATAAGAAGGTATGCCATAAGTAGAAACTAATTCTGTTGGTATTTTACTTTCGTAAGTTGATGTGTTAAGACACATATATACGTTACCTCTCATAACTATCTTGATATTTTAACTGTTCCTCTGTCGTTCCATAACCTACCTGATGACCTTGGGTCAGAAGTTGGTAAGCTATTACCCATAGCAGATGAAGACAAGCTATCTGCTTCTACTGAGTCGTCAGAGCTGTTTTGTACAGACTTCACTAATATGTGACAGAAAGCTCTAAGCTTCTCTGCTGTAATACCTCCTGTTCCTGTACTCTCAAATAACTCCTCAATCATATCAAGAAGTTCAGCTCTATCTCTTTTTTCGTCAGATGCTACTGTAACTTTAGTAAGGGTTTGTCTTCTTACTTTTGATTTATATGAGTTTTTTACAGTTGAGTCTTTGTAATCTCTTTTTGCCATTTTTTATTTATTTTATAATCCGTAATCTGATGAGAAGTCATCACTAAATGCTGAACCTGGTTTATGTTGACTTAATCCTGCTTTGTAGTTTTGTAGAACTTCATCTGCTGATAATTCTTTGTTTTTATAAAGCCTAACATCATCTATTAGGTTTTTATAGTTTTTACCAGTGTCTGTTGAATCTCTACCAATGTTTCTTGCTAAGTTTGTTGATACTATAGCACCTGAGTTTCCTGTTTGTGGTTGACTTACTGCGGTTAAATCATTTATATACAACTTTAAATTACCACTAGCATCTCTTGTACCTGCAAAGTAAAACCAAGCCCCATCTGATACAGAACTTGTTATATTTGATGTTAGTTCCGTTCCGTTTACCCAAAAAGAAACATACCTAGTACCTCCACTAGTATTTGTCAATATTGCAAATGAACCTGGAGGTGCTCCTACTGGGTTACCTCCATTAATAAAAATGACGTTACCTTTGTTAGAACCACTATTTACAAATGTATATTTAGCCCAACCATCTATTGAGAAAGCACCTGTTCCAAAATCTAAGCTATCATCATCATCGACTTGAGCATAACCACTTCCATCTAAATTTAAACTATGCTCTCTAAGTCGAACATCGTTACCTAAAATGTCTTCTGATGGGTCGTTAGGGTCTGCTACTAGAGTAACCACATCTGAACCTATCGTTGGCTTACTCCAATCCATCAAACCA
>VMHT01076677.1_pt1 | contig 13022 bp, 13 predicted proteins | sample 4693611 | NCBI WGS metagenome assembly VMHT01 (sample SAMN12280063, study PRJNA550983) | marine metagenome | isolation source: seawater sampled from same location over 5 years 0.02-0.2 micron viral filtrate | place: USA: collected off the coast of southern California halfway between the port... ... | reverse complement strand
TATAATGTGTTTCTAACATTATTATACAAATCTTGAAAATTTGCTTTTGATCCTATGTAACTATTAATCCATCCTGATGGATCAGGTAATCCTGTACCAGCAGTATTAACTGTTCTTATTGAATCAGGAATAGCTGCACTATTAGAATCAATTGTTGGAGGTGGATTGTTACTATCTCCTCCTGTTAAATTCATATCTTTAGCATCTTCTGTTCTAAATCCTGCATCAAATGCTTGTTGGTCAATAGCTTGTTGAGTTTCTAAATCTTCAGAAGAATAATCATCTGTAAGTCCTCTAGACTCTGCCCAATCTCCAACAGTTGATTTATAATCACCTTCTCCTATACCATCTTCACCTGTAGCAAGAGTTGGTTCAGTTTTTCTTTCAGCATCTCTTTTAGCTGTATATCCTGAAAACAATGCATTTATACTAGCAGTATAAGGATTGCTATAAAATGCACTAGCTGTTGATACTGTACCTAAAGTTTTATTACCAAAAACTGTTTTGTTTCTTAATTCATCTTTAGCATAATCAATAACACTAGGTTGATTGACAGGTGTTACATTAAATTCTTTACCAGTAGTATATTGTGAATCTATATCATTATTATCTGAAGGTGTTGTTTTATTTGTTGTTGGTTCTCCATAATAACCACTACCTACATCAAATCTTGAATGACTATAGTTATCTCCTGAGTCTCCATTATCACTACTACTATTACTACTTCCTCCTCGACCATCTTCACCTGAACCATAATCATCTGATCCATAAAAACTTGGAACACCACTATTATTTATATCTATACCAGCTCCACCTTTACTTGATAAAAGACCAGCTTCTTTAGGATTTATATATGCAAGAAACTCACCTTTAGGTGCTTCATCATTTAATAGACCAGCAGCTTTTTGTAATTTATTCATAAACTATTAAAGTAGACCACCTAATAAACCAAAGCCTGCACCTATCGCAGCTCCCATACCACCTCTACCACCAAATTGATCTCCAATAGCTAAGCCAGTTAAAGCACCACCTGCTGCCATACCAAAAGGATTTTTGTCAAAAGACTGTGTTCCTTGTTGTACAGGAAAGCCTGAAGCTACAGGTGTAATTACATTAGAGAATCTTTGTAAATTTTGATATGGAGCTAAGTTCTGTTCTTGTTGTAAACTTCTTAATTCCTCTCCAACAGCTGTTAAGCTTGGTACAGCTCTAGCAGTTTGTAACTGTCTATTACGTTCATTTTCATATGATTGAAAAGCTAAAGGTAATGCCTGTTTCCCTAATTGACTAACAACTTGTTGTTGAGACATAGGACTGCCTGGAGTTCTACCTGCACCTGAAAATTGTTCAGCAACATTCGTGTACGCACTTGATGCTGCATCAGCAATTAAAGGAGATAAAAAAGGATTAGAATATTGCCCTGAAATTGTATCTGCAATTTGCGTATTTGCCAGTCCTGCTATATTTTCTTGTGCAGCTAAACCTGAAAGCTGTTGTGTTGTTGGATCTACATATTGTGGCCCTTGCCCATAAATAGCACTAGCATCAGATATAATCTGATTTAATGCTGGTTGTGCTGGTGCGTAAGGTTCGTTACTTTGTATAGTAGTACCTCCACCACCTGATGATCCTCCTCCAAATGACATATTATTTTTTCTCCTTATTGTGTTTTTCTAATAAAACATGAGTACGATTATACCCATATCTGCTTAATACTTTTTGCCAACCTGGTCTAGCAATGAGTTCCATTGAATCACATTTGTTATCCCAAGCAAACTTTTCTATATTTTTAATTAAGTGTTGCCACTTATCTCTATGATGTCCTGTCATAATTCTTATGTTAAGACATTTCTTTAATGGTCTCTGTAATATCTCGGTAACTACAACACCATAATATTGTGTGTTCTTTTCTTCATTATCCCATAGCATCCAAAGTTGCATCTTCTTTTCTTTGACCCATTCTTTAATACTAGAAGATAAAGCATAACCATTAGATCTAGCTAATGCATCTGCAATGTCTTTTTCAACGTGTTTCCACGCATCGTCAGTCATATCATGTGGTATATAAACCAATTCAATCATGCACTTTTTTCGTCAAAAATTTCTAAATAGCTAACAATACCAGCTATATGATTAGCAGATGCTGCCTTTAATTTTAAAGCATCTCCTGATTCTAAAACAATAACATTTTTTGCTAAGTTTTCAACTGTCTTTGATCCTAATGATATATGAGCTATTTCATGTTCTGCATTAGAAGCAGATGCGTCAGTAGTAAATGCTTCTACTTCATTAGAACCTGAATGAATATTTGTTACTTGTATAGATTTAATTAAAGATGTTCTTCCTGTAGGACAAGTATATACAGTTGTTTTGTTTGTCGTTGTTAAATCAAACATTGCATTTTTGTATATATTAGCCATTAGTATTGTAGTGAAACACCTCTTATTCTAGCTTCTTTAGAACCTAAAGCTTGATTAGCAAAAGATATTTTATATTTCAACGAAGTACCTGCTGTACCTATTGTTAAGTCATTTACTTTTGCCATCTTAATTCCAGTAGCAAAGTCAGGTAAAGCTGTAAGTGTTGCTGTTGTATAATTAGAACCACCATCTGCTGATAATTGTAAAACTATATCTGAGTTTAATGCGTTAGTTCCTGCTTGGTCTTGGTAAGTAATTATTGCACCTATTTTATTTACACTTGATGCAGCTGTAATTGCATTGCTTTCTACAGTACCAGTTGCATTTACTACTGAACTTGTTTTATAAGAAAAATCATCATTAGTTTTAGAACCATTTAGATAAGAAGTTTGAAAGTTTTGTGTTGTACTATTAGCTTCACCAAACATTATTATTGCTCTACCTGAACTTGGAACATTAGAAATAGTTGTTATTCCATTGTTAGGCAAACCTATTGAACTTCCATCCCAAGAAAGAGGTTGAAACACAATAGTTGATGCTGATTTATCATAAACACATTTAAAACCTGCAAAACTAGTTGTGTCATTGTAATATCCAAATGTACCAAATGTCGTGCCATTTGCGTCATAACTTTTTGCTCCAGCTCCATTGGTACCAACATCAAAAGCATTAAATTTTCCAGAGTTAGATAAATCTGCTGTACTCATTCCAGTTCTACCTGCTGAAGTAAGTAAATTGCTTCCTTGCCATTGACTAGCATCAGAACCATAATTAGTATGAGAACTTGCCGAACTAAAAATATCGGGGTCTGAACCTGCTGTTAAAGAGGTGTTAGTAGTAAATATAGTACTAAAAGCAGGATATTGCACAGTATCTAAAGAACCATTTCTATTACTATTTCCAAAATAAACTTTACATTGAAAATCGCCTGATAAATCCCAAAGTTCATTTACTATTGTTCCACAATAACTAGATGCAGTATTATGTTGAGAGTTCGCAGTATTTTCTCCACCTGTCCAAGTTGCAGTTCCTAAAGCACCTGTAAGAGTACTAGTTCTATGTATTGATGGAATAAATTGAACTTTGTTTTCATAAACTGAAGCTAAATATTCACTTACGTTTGTTACATTTGTTAAATTAATTGCTGAACTATCTTGAAAAACATCAACAAACATTGAATTAGTATTGTAAGCTGTTTTGTTTTCATTAGATGCTTGTCTAATAGCAAGTGTAGAAATATCATTAACTAACTTGTTATCATCAAAAGATGTTGCGTGTTGAGATACATTAGATGAAGCTATCCTTGCATCTGCAAATGTTCCTGAAGTTATTTTAGATGTTGCTAAGTTAGGTATTCTTGCATCAGCAAATGAACCACTTGTTATTTTTGCTGCATCTAAATTTGGTATATCATCAGCTGTAAAACCACCTGATATTATATTTGCTAAATCTCTTGCTTTTGTCATAATTAATTACCTTGCTGTTGCTGGTACGTTGTTACTTCCTACTAATGGTGCTTCTGCAATAGCTAGATATAGGAAATTGTTTCCATTCTCATTAGCATCACCATCTGAACTTCTAAGTTTAAAACCATTTGAAAGCATATCTATTCTAAAAGATGAAGTGTTTTCTACAGCACTATCATTAGGATATATTCTATTGTTATTAGGATTAAATCCCACTCTCTTACTATCTTGAATAACCCAGTTCGCATCACCTGCACCTGTATATTCTTTAAATAAAACAAAAGCTGGTTTAAATCCGCAAAAAGCAAATGCACCATCAGCATTTCCGTTTCCTCTGTAAAAACCTATTTTGCTAAAACCTTTTATTTCTGCAAAGCAATAAGCAATTAAATCAACTCCAGCTGTATGATGGTCATAATAAGTAGAAAATGTTGTATTAGAAGTTGCCGTAACTAAATTTGCAGTTGCTTCGTCAATTGTTGTGTTTAATTGTAGATATTTACCAAAACCTGGAGCTGTGTGATATACACCCCAGTTTTGTGCAGAACCAGTAATATTTTTAATCATAATCATTTTTGGTGCAGCACCTAAACCATGTCCTACTGTAAATGGTGAACCTGAACTTGGATTAGTATATTTAACAATACTAAATCCTGATGTAGTATTAGCTGATACAGTAGATGTCACACTTCCATCTGTGTTTGATGAACCTGCTCCACCAGCTTTCCAATTCCAAGCAACATAAGTATTAGGAGAGGAACTTCTGTTGACATAACTATTTCCATCAGCACCAACAGTAAAACCATCAGAATTAAAAGCTGTTAATGTATTAGATTGTGTGTTTTCTACACCGTTTCCTGTAGATTCAATAAGTTTTGTCACTCCTCTTAGAGCATCAAACATAGGAGAAGCATAAGTTCCACCTCTATTATAAATCCATGTCCAATCAGGTTGAAAATCTAAACCAGTAACATTAATAGTACCACTTGTTCCTGTGTAAAGTTTAGTATTAAAATGATCTGAAGATTTGTTTATAGTTGTATATGCCATTATAAGTTTAATCCTTTTGTTGATAGAGCTGTGTAACCTGTTGGTACATCATACTCAAATTTACCGATACCTGATGCGTTAGTTCCTTCTGAAGATATTGCTGTTGTTCCGAAAAATCCTGCACCAAAATTATATTGTACTGTTGCTTGGAAACCATTATTTCCATCACCTACAGCTACAAAATAACAACCTAAATCTGTTGACGGAGAAGCATCTGGCGCAGTTATTGAAGTAGCACCTGTTCCTGTTGAACCACTTGTAGGTACACCACTATTTTGCCAAGTTCCATTTTTAGAAACGTAAAATTTATTATTATCTAAATCTAAAGCAAAACCAATTATATCATTTGGCGCATAAGTATCTCCATAACTTGGTCCAGCATTATTATTAAAAATTGATCCATTACTTGTATAGGCATAACTGGTATTACGATAACCCATGTGATCCTCTGTACCTCGTGCTAAAGATTTTGCAATTCCAGGCATAAGCTGATTGCCAGAACCTACATCTATTGATGCGTATTTCATTTCCCAATACCATTTACCAGATGACATTCCTATCGTGCTTGTATTGTAAGAATAACCTGTATTTCTTGTTTGAACTGTATTATTTCCATTACTAAAAGTTCCACCACCAAAATAATTATCTAAAGGATTCATTGTACAAAAAACATTATCAGGACAATCTTCAGTATTAGTTAGTGTACCACCACCAACTGTTAAAGTATTTGAATTAGAAGAACTATCTGTTAATTGACTTCCATCTTTTAACCACCAACCACCATTAGTTCCATAAGATACACTTGGAGAAGTATTTATTTTCCATTCACCAGTTGTTGAATCTGTTGAACCAAAAGATGATGCATCATAAGCATAACCAACACACATATGACAATGTGACATTAAACCATTCCAATAATATTGTGTTCCACTTATTTTTCCACCACCCCATTGCATACGACCATCTGTAGTTCCATTCATCATATTACAAGTTTTACTTTGTGTTATTGTATCTAAACTATCTTCAAAAGATGTAACTCTTTCTCCATTAACATAAAATTTAACTCTATCAGAGGCAGTAGCTAAAGTTGTATCCATAGTCATAACGAAATGATACCAAGCTGATGGGTCTCTAAATTTTTGTGTTGTTCCTAATGAAAATTGTACTCCCTCACCACCTTGTTTCCAGTAAGCATATAAACTTCCATTAGATGAATAATATAATCCAAAAAATCTTGTATTGTCTGAATTATCATATAAACCCCAAAAATTTCTTTGAGTACCATCTGCCATTCCTTTAAACCAACAAGATACTGTTAATTTACTAAATGTTTCTGATGGTGTGCTTCTTATTAAATATGTACTAGCCATTAGTTAAATTGTCCTCCACCTGTTGCTCCAAAGCTAGAAGTCATACTAAACTCTCTTGTTGTAGTTTGACTTTCTGCGTCAGTAATTCTTATTGTAAACGTATATGTAGTTGGTGTAGTTGAACTAGCACCGAAATCTGAAGTAGTCAACGCACCTGTAGAACTATTTAATGTAACTCCTGCTCCACTTAAAACTGATGTTGTTTCTGCAAATGTTATTGTACTATCTGATGATGCTGAAATAGTAGCTAATGTTCCTGAAAAATTACCTGCAAATGTTCCTAATGAACCTGCTCCTGTACTAAACGTAGGTGCAGTAGATGCAGTTAATATTGCATTTGTACTTCTTGCAGCTCTACCATTTTCTAATTCTATTCTAACATAATAAGATCCTGATGCTAAAGTAACATTGACTGCAAGTGTTGTAGCATTTGTTAAACTAACTGTATTAGAAGATGTAATAGCACCTGTGTCTGATTTAATAAATTGTACTATTGGTATTCCACTAAAATTTGTTCCTGTAATATTTATAGCTGTAGCTGTAGCTGGAGCAATTGTTTGAGATACATCTGCTACTGTTGGTAATGTAGGTTGAGGTACTTCTGCAAAAGATAAGTTACCTGAACCATCTGTTTTTAAATAATAACCATTAGTAATACTTGATGGTAAAGTTAATGTATAAGATTGTGCAGCACTATGTGGTGGTGATTTAATTTTTACACCATGTGTATTAGCATGGCAATTTAATTGTATTTGACCAGCATTAGAACTGCCATCACCATTAACAGTTAATCCATTATAATTTGTTGTAACAGTTGCACCAGTTAATGTTTTAGATGCCATTGTTGTAGGTAATCTTGCGTCTGCCATTGTGCCTGATGTAATAGATGAAGCTGCAATCGCTGCAACATTAAATGTACCAAAACCAACGATGTCTACAATATCGCCAGCAGTTGCACCTGATGCTAAAACTACTGATGTGCCTGAAGTTACAGTTACATCTGTACCATTAACTAATTTAACACCATTTAAATATACATCTATAAAACTTGCATCATAAGCAAGTGTATTTCCATTATCGTCTGATCCTGTAAATGTAGTTTGACTACCTGAAGCTGTGTATTTAAATCTAGCTGATGTTCCATTTATTGTAGATCCAGCAGCTGCCCATCCTGATGATTTATAAACTTTTAATTCATTAGCTGTTGTATCAAAATAAAGATCACCAACATTAAGACTGCTTGATGGTGCAGATGATTCTACTCTATATCTTTCTGCAAAACTATTAACACCAGTTACATTGTTTGCAACAGTTGTAACATTAGCTGAGTTAGCTGCTAAAGTATCTAATCCACTTACTGCTGCAAGTGTGTTCATGTCAGATACAGCATCTGCTGTACCTAAAGTATTTAAATCTGATACTGCATCAGCAGTTCCTAGTCTGCCAATCTCAGTAGCTTTACTTGCTACTGTTGTAACTTCTGTAGCTTTTGGTACTAATCTATGAAATGTATAAGTGTTTAATGTAGTAGTTGTTTCTACTAAAATTCCAAAACCTGATGTTAAAGAAGCACTAGCTCCACAACCATTTATTGTTACTGTAGAATTTCCTACAGTTCCATTGGATATAGATACAACACCTGAACCATTTGCTGTATGTGTACTACCTAAAGTAGCTACACTAACAATAGTTCCTGCTCCATTATTAACGTCAGGATTAGCATTAGGAAAACTTGTTTCATTTGCTATTGGAACAAATCCTCCAACGTCATCTACTAAATCTATAACTCTTGCATCAATAGCAGCTGTTGTTGCTACTTTTGTATCTCCAGCTGACCATGAATCACCTGATGCAATTGTTTCACTTGAATCTTGTCTAAAGTATCTAGCATCTGAACCAGCTGTTGTTAATATTGTAACTTCATCAGGAGTGTGTGCAGCATGTTCAGAAGATGTTACTAAAACTGCATCTGCTATTTTACCAGCAGTAACTGCATCATCAGCTATTTTAGCTGAAGTAATTTGTGAGTCTGCAATATGTGCAGTATCAATAGATGCATCTGTATAATGTTCGCTATTAATAGCATCATCTGCAATTTTAGCTCCTGTAACTGCATCGGCAGCTATCTTGCCTGAAGTAACTGCTGAAGCATTTATTTTAGCAGCTTCTACTGCATTACTTGCAAGTTTAGCAGCAGTAATATTTGCGTCTATAACTTTTGCTGTTGTAACTGAATTAGTTTTTAAATTAGAAGAATCAATACTATCTGTTGGTAATGAATTATTTGTTTTAGTTAATATAGCTAAATAAATAACTAATGTTTCACTTGATAAAGAACTTGAATCCCAAGTTACGTTAACTGTTGTATTTGTTGAAAAAGATGTACTTGCTATTGTACCATAAATTGTTCCAGTAGAAGAACCTACTGCTTTAACTCTACGTCCTGCATGATAATGAGCAGTAACATCAGCACCATCTACTCTAAATGCTGTGCTACTTACATAAGTAAATGTATGTGCGCCATCACCATCACCATAGATAACCCATTGAGCATCATTGTACCATTCTCTCATATCAGCAGTAACAGCTCTAAATGCATTATTAATATTTGAAGGCAACATACCTTCTGCAATAGACACACCTCCTACGGATGTATTATTACCTGCTGTTGTGCTATAATCTTTTATACCTGCCATCTATTCTCCTATAAACCAAGCATATGCTTTGTTATTTTCTGTATTCTTTTCATTAATTAATGTGTTAATTGCTTCTTCAATTTGTCTTTGAAAAAATTCTTGTGTTTCGAAACTATATCTTACGTTATCTATATCTGTTTTATCTGTCATCTTAACCCTGCTTTAACAGCAGTAATATCAATCCCTTGTCCATGACTAAAAGTCTTACCACTTGGTACTTTAACATTTGCTCTAAAGTATCTTCCTGATTGTCTTATAGGATTGATACCATTAGAGGTCATTGTTGACGAAGTAGATTCTACTTTTGCATCTGCTAATCTATTTCTAGTCTTAACTGTTACTGTTGCTTCAGCATCAACAATTGGTCTTACTCCTGTAATAGATGCTCTATGTCCAGGAAATACTTCTATTTCAGAAGTCTCTATCTCAGATTCATTTTGAGTTCCACTAAAAATTGCAGCATTGTAAGAGTTATTTATAGCTCCTAAAAACTTCTGTCCACCTGACCAAAAGTCAGTATCTAAAGCAATATTTATACTTTCTAAGTTTTCAGATATAGTGTCCATAAGCTCTACAGTATAAGCACCTACAAACTGACTAAATATAAAACTAGCATTAGTCTCAGCTAATGACCATTTTTTAGTAGCATAGTTGTAGATAATAAGCTTATCACATATTCCTGATGTATTAGATGCATTAGAAGCTGAAGGATAAAGCCACATAACCAGTTGATTAAATGGATCTACAGCTGCACATATTCTATCAGAAAATGCTTTGTTAAGATCTAGATCAAAAAATCTATTAACTTTTTCAGCACCTATTGATAATAAGTTATCACCTTGAATTTCATAAAATCCATCGTCAGCATAAAAGAAAACTCGTCTATTATCTTGTGCTACAGTTTTGCCATATATAGCTCCTCTATTAGGAGATATTACTGATAATCTAAATACAGTTGCTCCACCAACATAATCCATACGAATGATTTGGTTTTGTCTAAATACATAACCATATTCACCTGAAGTTATAGCTACGATTTCACCACCTGATCCTGGAAGATCTTGTTGATCAGCTTGTTTAGTTCCTGATAACCAAGTAGTAATATCATTGATTCCAGACCATTGTATTCTATTTTGATTTGTTGGTTGGTTTCCTGTTACTAAGAAATCTCTTATAACTCCTGAAACTCTAAATGTTGGAACAGTACCTGCTGTTTGTATTGCTGAAAGATTAGCAAAATTAGTTGATGTTCCCATTAAATAATATTGAGGTGCATCTACACCATTACTCGCAATAATGTAATTACCAAATTGTGTAAATGTCCAATAATCAGTATTAGTTCCTGTAAGAGATCCTTTTCTAGAAGTAAATGCTCCTGAAGCTAATTGATATATATCTGTATTCTTAGCAACAAAATTAAATACATTACCTGCATTATCTCTAAATGAACCACCACCTCTAGCATCAGCTCCAATATTATTAGAACTATATTCTACTAATGAAGGAAATCTTTTATAAGAGTTTAATGCATAATAAACATTAGTTGCTACATTAGCTCCTTTTTTATCATGTTCAGGTTGATCAGGTAACCATTCACCAAAAGGTATCTGCATTATTTTCTCCTATAGAATGATAGATCTGTACTTACATCTGTTCTTTGAACAACAGGTGCAGAACCATATGAATCTTGTTTGTCATTATTCTCACATCTCTCAAGAGCTGCTGAATACATACCTAGCCATTGTTGCGTTTGGTTAGGGTCGATCCCACCGATAAAATTACTGGCATGATATAACGACCCATATAAATAGATAGATGGATGACTTGCCAAAATATAGTTAGAGGTATCGCTATCAGACAAAGCAGTAAAAGCTTTATAATATTGTAGCTTACCAGTATAACTCGTATCAGGTTGGGGTGCGAATCTAAAACTTTCAGTACCATTGTCTGACTCTATAGTATACGTTCTAGGCATACCTGAAGTCGAACCTCCTTTTATTTCAAATAAATTGCCTGGAGTTATATATTCCAAATGATATTTAGTACCACCTGATAATATATGAAATGATCTAGCACCAATAAAACCTGTTGGTACAGTAACTAATTCTGCGTTAATAGTTACATCATCATTCTGTTCCATTTGTCTTATACGTAGCTTAGCATTAAAATCAGCTTCAGTAAGTTTTATAAAATCATCTTGTATCTCAGTTGTTAAATCTGATCTATTTAAGAAATTTGCTATTGATGATTTAAGTTCTGTATATGTTGATAATGCCATTACATTCTTCCTGATGCTGTTCTAAAATAACGATATTCGTTACTATTAAGTTTTAACTTTAAAATTTTTGTTCTTTCTGATTTGGGTATTTGCCACCAATTATTAGTACCATTATATTCTCTAGCCCATAGTTCTAAAACCATAGTTGGTATACTAGCTACACGTTTAATTTCTTTAGTCTTAGAATATCCGTCATTAAGATTATATAATCTTTTATTCTTTTGTAGAATAGGATTAACTTCTTGTGATCTTTTAACTGTTACTTTTCCATCAGCTTCTACGAAATATTTAGTTCCGTCAGATTCCTGATCTCTTAATATAGACATTATTCACTTAGTGTAGTTACGTAAACATTGGCAGAACCAATGGCAGCTAATTTTTCTCCAGGTGAAACTTTAAAATATTCATAACTTTTTGCTTCTAAAAATATTTTAGATGATGTTGCAGTTGGATTAACTCCAAATTCTACATGAACATCTGCATCAGATATTACTCTAACGTATTCTATGTTAGCTTCAAAAGCAGCAGTCTGTGAAGATGAACCACCTGAAGCAAGTTTTACAGTTGTAACTGGTCTCATTGCTATATGCATTTGTATTTCCTTTATTTTATTGTTAGGGGAGATTGCTCTCCCCTTAATTAATTATCTTCTTATTACGAATGTAACAAGACATTTTTTAGCTCCAGTAGAGCCACCATCTGTAATGATTTCAAGTGTACCATCTTCTTCTACTCTGTTAGCAGCAGTAGGTGCAGATGAATCTACAGTTCCAGCAGCTGATCCTGAATGGGCGACAGTAATGCCACCACCAGTTATAGCTGTGCCACCAATCTCAAAAGATAATGCAGCATTACCACCTGATATAGCACCTTGTAGAGCAGTAATAATTTTTATTACTTTTCCACCATCAGGTACTGCAACAAATGTAGAAGATGCTGTACTAATATCTTCGATCTCAGCAGTTAAAAAATAGTCGTTTAATGTTCTCATGTTTTCTCCTTTGTATGTTCCGTATTATTGACCTCTTAATACTTCATATTTTGAGTTGATACAAGGGGAGTATGTTGAGGTTACTCCCCTATGTATTTATAGATTATGATGTTGTTAAGTCGAATACTCCACCTGAAGCACCTTCATTTCTAGAGATCAAAGTAAGTTCAGCTAATAGCTGTCTTTTTTCTGAGTCACCACTTTTTGAAAGTTCATGCATTGTGAAGTCTCTTAAGAATCCTACAGACCAGTAGTCCATATCTAAGACTAATGCATCTCTATCTCTAGAGAATCTGTTAGGAACAACTTCTAGATCACCAAAATCAGAAGAATATACATCTATTGAAGTGTATAAAGTTTTATCTTCTGAAGCATCGAATCTAGTAGATCCACCAGTAAATCCTGAGATTTTCTGTTTGTTGAATGGGCCTACCATGATTACAGATGGGTTACCACCTGAGTTCCAAGTACCTTTAATAACGTCTTTCAACATAGCTTCAGTTAAAGCTCTTTGAGTTCCGTCATTTCTAGCATCAGAAGCATCTGCTGCAGTTGGAGATGATCCGTCTGCTGCAAAGTTATCATTCGTTGCAATCCAAGCACCAATAGAACCGAAAGTTCTTGCAGTTGATGAATTACCAGCTGCTCTTACTTGGTTAGTTAATAAAGTAGACTCGATGTCTCTTTTTAACTCTTTGGATTTTTTAGCTATTTGGTATGCAAGTTCACTTGCTCTACCAGCTTTGTCTAC
>VMHT01018425.1_pt1 | contig 13022 bp, 26 predicted proteins | sample 4693611 | NCBI WGS metagenome assembly VMHT01 (sample SAMN12280063, study PRJNA550983) | marine metagenome | isolation source: seawater sampled from same location over 5 years 0.02-0.2 micron viral filtrate | place: USA: collected off the coast of southern California halfway between the port... ... | reverse complement strand
TCATTCAGATGCTGGTCATCTTTGGAATTTTGGAAATGGCTATTTTGGTACAACAGAGATAACTACAAATACTGGAACTGGTTTTCAAGATGCAGATGGAAATGGCAGATTTTTTTATGCCGTTCCTACAAATTACAGATGTCTTTCAACTAAGGGGTTAAATCAATAATATGGCTTATACGAATATAAATAAGAGCAGTTTGCACATGAACACTAAGCTCTATACAGGTAATGGAGCAACTTCTTCAGCAGGTACTTTAGCAAGAACAATAACAGGTGTAGGTTTTGAGCCATCACTTACATGGGTAAAAGAACGAACTTCTATAACTGGTGGTTATACATCTCATTCATTACATGATGCAGTTAGAACTGCTCCTATGACAATAGAAAGTAATTCTACAAGTGCAGAACAAAATGTGACAACACAATATGGTAATGGTGGTATTGGTTCTTTTACAAGTGATGGGTTTGGTATTCATTCGGGACATGCTGGAAATTCAGATAACTTTAATGTCAATAGTGGAAATTATGTATCATGGAACTGGAAAGCTAATGGTGCAGGTTCAGCTAATACAGATGGTACAGCATCAAATGTGACAGTATCAGCAAATCAAACTGCGGGTTTTTCTATTGTTCAATTTGATGCTACACAATCAAGAGTTTCTGTTGGACATGGTTTAGGTAGCACACCAGATGCAATTATTATGAAAGAAACTGAGGGTTCTGGTGGTTGGGTAGTAGGTGGTTTTGGTTTAGATTGGAGTGGATACCTTTCTTTACAATCTACTAATGCTTTTAACAACGATAGTAATGACAGCTCTGGTACTGGTAGAATGTTTACTCCAGATGGATATGCTCCAACAGCTAGTGTTTGGTCAACAAATGGTAGTGCTTTTTTAAGTGGTGGAACTAAAACTTGTATTGCTTATTGTTTTAAATCTATTCCTGGTTATTCTGCATTTACTTCCTATGTTGGCACAGGAGATACTAATGGTGCATTTATTTACACTGGATTTCGACCAGCATTTGTTATGGTTAAAAGAACCGATAGTACAAACAACTGGGTAATTTATGATAACAAAAGACCAAATTCATTTAATGAAATTACTCATGCTTTATTAGCAAATTCTTCTGATGCAGAACATACAAGCACATCTGATGATGATTGTGATTTTTTATCTAATGGAGTGAAAATGCGTTGTACTAACAATGCAAGTAATGGTGGTGGTGCATCATATATTATGATGGCATTTGCGGAAGCTCCCCTAGTAGGAACTAACAACATACCATGTAATGCGAGGTAAATAGAATATGACAAAAGCAAGAGATTTAGCAAATATAATATCAGGTGGTTTTACAGTAGATGATTTACCTACTTTAACTGCTAATGAAATTCCAAATTTAGATGCAGCAAAAATTACATCTGGTACTTTTGCCGATGCAAGGATAGCTGCGTCTAATGTTTCGCAACATGCAACATCATTTGACGATAATAAAATTGTTAATGATATTTCTACACTAGCTATTAGACAAGCATCTAATGAAAACAAATCAGCTTACAATACTAACTCAATGTATGTTGATGTGTTTCAAGATGCTACTGGAATTACAAATTTAACTAATTCAACTAGAAATTCTAGTGAATATGTATCATCAAGTAGTGAAAGTTCGGCATACGAAACAGGCGATAGAGAAAGTTCTTATACAATCACTCTAGGTAGTCTAAGTGCAAGTAACGATATTAATCCCAATAGTGGGAGTGATGTAGGAAATTGGTTAAATGGTAATATAAGCACAGGTTATACTAATGCTTGGGTGTGGAATCATACAGGCTCTAATTTTGATGGTGCTACTATTACATTCGATTTAGGTTTAGGTAATTCTAAAATTTATACAGGTGCTAAATTTCATCAAGATGCTAATGACAGTAGTGGTAATTGGGCATTTTTAGGTTCAAATGATAATTCTAGTTTTACTAATTTATCAGGTACTTTTGCTTGGGGTGGAGCAGGTATGACAGGTAGTGGTACTGATTATACACAAGAAATTTCTTGGACTAATACTACTGCATACAGATATTTAAGATTAGAGGGTCAATCAGGTGCACAATCTAATGATTCTGCTTGGCAAGAAGAATTAGAATTTAAAGTGCAAACAGGAACATATAACGCAACTGGCTCATTTGAAAGCAACGCAATTACTGCTCCATCATCAACTAACAAGATGGGTGCTATTATTACTTATCAAGACCAAGCAGGTACTAACGCATTAAACACAGATATAGTTTTAAAACTTTCTGCTGATGGTGGTTCTAACTACACAACAGCTACAATGACAGCTATGCCAGATTTTGCTTCTGGTATTAAGATGGCAAAAGTAAATGACTTGAGTGTGACAGCAGGAACAAGTTTAAAATACAAAATAGAATTTGCTAATCAAGCATCTGGTTCAAAAGAGGCTAGGATCAGAGGCGTTTCATTGCAGTATTAATAATGAAGATTGCTTTGGTTATGCTCATGTGTAGCACATTCCATGGCTGCCTAGAACCTTTCATAATGCCAACAACATACGACAATTACTATGATTGTCTCCAGGCTGGTTATGAAGAGGCTTTAAATAAACAAACAGAAATAGGGAGAGTTGAAACTAATAAGCATAATATCTTTATTAGGTTTAGCTGTGATCCAGTAAATGAAATCTAAAAGAAAAAAATCTAAATCTAATATCGAAGACGCAAATGGTATTAGAATATCTTACCATGAAAAAGTCTGTGCTGAGAGAATGAAAACTTTATTTAAAGCAATAGACGAAATGAAATCAGATATTAAAAGTTTAAAAGCCGATATGAATCGGGGTAAAGGTGCCGCTGCAATTATAATATTAATTGGAGGTTTACTTGGCTCGATCTTTTACTACTTCACGAAATAGAAACACCGCTGCCGTAGGCTTATCGAATGAGCTGCTTGCTCAATCTCATTTTGCAAAGGATCCAAACTTAATTGTTTTCGTTCCTGCAGGTGGTCTTGGACCAATCGATATACTTACGCTTAACATCAAAACAGGGGAGTACCAAGCTTATGACGTTAAGACTCAAAACTATCGAAGATCTGGAACTAAGATCTATCGAGCTAAAACAAAAGAGCAAAATAAACTAGGTGTCAAAATTCTTAACTTTGACCCGAGAAAGGATAAATGATTTATGGAAGATGTTAAAGAAAGAATCCGACAACATGAGGGGTTTAGGCGTTCTGTCTATTCCGATAGCTTGGGTTTCGCTACTATTGGTTATGGTCATTTGGTATTACCTACCGATAACTTTGTTGAGGGTGTGGAGTATTCTAAAGAAGAGCTTGATGCTGTGTTTGATAAAGACTTTCAAATTGCTCTCACTTCTGCTGATGAGCTACTGGAAGAAATAGATCCTAACGAAAAATTTACTACAATTAGAGGATTGATTTGTGAGATGTGTTTCCAACTTGGTAAACCAAGAGTAAGTAAATTTAAAAAAATGTGGGAGGGTATTAGAGCTGCAGACTATAATAAAGCTGCGGATGAGATGCTTGATTCCAACTGGCATAAGCAAACAACTAAAAGATGTGAAGAGTTAGCTGGCATAATGAGGAGCTGCGCATGATCCATCTATTAAAGATATTTAATAATCCATTAACTAAAATGGTTATGAATAAAGGCAGCGAGTATCTAAAGCATCGTGCCGAAAAAGTTAAAACAATTAGAGCTGCTGAAATTGAATGTGCAAAGGATACAGATTTAGCTCGTATCAAAAGCCAGGATACCTCGATCAAGGATGAGGTATTAATGTTTTGGCTAATCGGGATGCTTACTACTGGCTGGTTTCCTGGTACTAGAGATAACTTTAGAGAGTGGGTATCTATAATTAATGATTTGCCAGACTCAGTTTGGTATCTGGTTATTATAGTTTTCACTGCAAGCTTTGGTTCCAAAGTCACTAAGTCTGTTCTTGATCGAAAGAAAAAGTAAATGGCTCGTATCAAGTTTGATATTACTAAACAGCCACACGAACGGATCCCAAAGAAGACTAGCATAGGCAGAAGACCCAAATTTTCAAGTATGAATAAACATAAGAAGAGATCTTGGAAAGCAAAGAATAGAGGTGGAATGTGAAAAATATTAAGTTATCTGAAAATACTGGAATACAACTTCCAGCTAAAAATTTAATAGCTATTGTAGCTGGTGCAATTTTAGCAACAGTTTCTTTCTTTGAATTAGAAAATAGAATTAGCTCATTAGAAACTGCTGATACTTTATTTCAAGCTGATCTTTTAAAAAAGGCTGAGCAAGAACCTAAGAACCTAGAGATGTATATGTTGATTGAACATCTTGCGGGACAAATAGAAAGTATTGAAAAGGAGATCGAGGCTAGCAGATATAACAAAGTTAATATCGATCACATTAAAGAACAAGTAAACGTTCTACAAAAACAAATAGATAAATTAAGAAACGGAAGTCATTAAATGGAACAAATTATAGCTTTACTTCTCTTGGTCAACAATGAGATTAAGGAGGCAAGATTGCAGCCAGATCTAAGTACCTGTTTAAAAGGTAAAAGAATTGCAAACAGAGATGTTTCAGACAATGTAGAATATAGATGTATTAAATCAAAAGCTGAGCTTGAAAAAAATATAGACGGCTCATACTCAATTAAAAAATTAATAATGGAATAATGATAGATAGATTTTTATATAATTGCTTTGCAGCTCTAGACACTTTTTCTAATTTCTTATTTGGTTGGATGGAACCCAAGTATTGTAAGTGCAATATTAATACTGGATCCAAAAGAAAATGTAAGAGATGTGGATGCAAAAGAATACTCAAATAAACTTGTGTTAGACTTGTGTTAAAATAGTGTTTCAAACTGAAACATGATTGTAAAATAAAGCTTATTATATAGGTATATCTGCTAATACTTTTTAATCTAAAACAGGTTGTTTCTGTTGATAGTAAATAATAGTATTAGATTTAAGAGTCGGTTTTCTAAACCGAGGGTCGGAGGTTCGAATCCTCCAGGGCGCGCCATTTATCTAGCTTTTTTAATTTGGTAAATATATTTGTGTAAGAATTGTGTAAGCGGGGATAAGAATCCCCGCCTTTTTTTTTGCCTAAGATTTATTAAAAGTATCTTGATATGCCATTTCTTTCTCAAGCTTTGGCAGCATCGGAGCGTAATTATTCTGCAGCCTCTGCTCTTCCTGGATATTAAGATCTATCTCTTTCCATTTCTTGTGGATCATGCCATGTTTTGTATGGTCTATATTGGCAAGTAGATCCTCTGGTTTACCAGCAAAAAATTTATTAATATCGTATCCCTCAGTTTTACATAAGAAGAATAGCCTATCAGCTGATATGCCGTTGGCAGCTTTCTCGTACTTCTGTATCTGTTGGAATGTCAAGTTTTGTTTTTCTGCTATCTTAGATTGAGTCTTAACATTTGGGATCGCTTTCTGAGATCCGTCTCCATGTTTAATGATCTTATCTAAGTGTCTTAATGCAAACATAACTTTTGCTATATTTGCTTTCTCAAGTAGTATTGCGCTAATAATCATTAGCTCCTCCATTGGTTATTAGATTATTTAGTGCAGCGGTTCTTTTGTTTTTATTCAAATCAGATAAAGGCTTTTGATAGAAACCTTTAAATGTTTTCAATTCTTTTTCCCATCCATATCTTGCAGCGAATGAGGCATCATCCAAGACTCTCTTAGCATACATAACTGATGCGCTAAACTTTCTAAAAGGAGAGGCTCCCTTATGCCATTCGACTCCAACTCTAGCAGCTGCTTTCTTAACTACATCTGCAGCATATTCTTTTCTGTATGGAAAGACTCTTCTGTATTGTCTAGCAAAAGTCTTAGGATTAATTTGTATATCCATCCAGGCTTTTAATAACTGATATAATGTTGCAGTTATCTGAACCTGTCTTTTTCTTTTATCTGTCTTTAAATAGTTTGGTCTAAAATTACTATCTCCATCTAGTGAATGTTTAACATCGATCACATAGAATCCTTGCTCTTCATCCTGGTAAACATCCTCGTAGCAAACACCAAGAGCTGCGCTTAGCTCTATTCCAGTTTCTGCTAACATGTGGACCCATGCTTTTTTACCTGGGTGTGTTTCTGCATTAATCATATTAAAGACTTCATTAGATTTAGGCAGCCAGTTATCTTTAGGTGCAGCTCTGTTTTCTAATTGTCTAGGATGAAACTCAAATGCTAAGATCTCTTCAATCTCAATGTTCCATTCCTGGTCTTTACAAAATATTAAAAAGTTTTTGAAATATCTTAATGCTCTATTAACTACAAGCTTACCAATCTTTTCTTTGGTTCTAATACCATTAGATACCTTGCAGCTCGTTAATAAGCCATGCTTGGTGCTTAGAGCGCCATGTTTAAAATCTGATGCCTTGTACTCATCTAGGTACGTTTTGCTAATATACGGCTGGATATGGGACTCTAATATAGAGATATATCCATCTTTAGTCTTAGATTCTAGATCTGGCTCTGAATTTATAGATTTAAAGTATTCTTTAAAAGCATAGTCAAAAGTAATTCTATTAGTTTCTACTGGTTCCATTTTTATACCCAGCTCATCTATTGATTTTGTTAAGCAATCCTTTTCAAATTTGATTGCCTCTCTTTTTTTATTGATAGGGAAAGATCCAACAGTAAATACTTTACCACCTACCTTAACGTAAACTTTATACTTATTACCATTCTTAGCTATTCTTGTTTCCATGCTTTCCTTTCTCCTTGTATGGATTGTAAACTTCCAACTCTGCTCAGGTAGTGTCTTTATCCTTTGGATCCTGGGTAATAGTTTTCTTAGTTATTAATAATGGTTTTTTCCAAAAGGGTTTTTTCTTCAAGCAGATTTCTCCTTTACTAAAACTCTCTTGCCATTAGCATCAATCTTATAAGTCTTAACTGATGTAATTGGATCTGGCTTAGTATTATAAACAACTTTTTTTAAAGAAGATTTAATTGCTTTTTCTTTTTTCTTATCATCGTCTAAAGTCATAACGACAACATGTTTATCGAACCAATCTTTAGCCATTAAGCAGCTCCTTTCTCATATTTAGATTTTAAATGATCGTTTTTAACATGACCGCTATCGAACCATTTACTCCAGCCAACAGCCTTACATTTCCAATGATGTTTAGTATTGCCGTTATCATTGTTATAAACAAAGACAACAGTATCTCCCATGGATGTAGATCTATGACCCATCTTTTTTCCTTTAACAACTTTTAAAGGAACAAGAACATCTATGTTATCATCGTAATCAACATTAACATCGTACTCTCCAACACAATCTGGATTGCTCCAGCTGTCATTAACATTTTGTGTAGCTTGCCAAACTAATTCGCAAACATCATGCTCAGTTAATTCTCCGATCTCCCAATAGTGTCTATTAGATCCAGAGATTGAATAGTTAGCAATATGAACTGGCTTATCTTCAAAAGCCGAGTGCATAACTCTAATTTCATTTGGTAGTTTTTTCTTCATTACGCAGACTCCTTTTGTTTAAGTGATTCTATTTTGTCGTAATCGTAGTGGATATTATTTGTAAGATTTGTAATTTTTAAATTACTGATCTTGTGGTTCCAATAAGAACTTACAAATGAACCAAGTTTATCTTCTGCTTTTACGTCATCTGTAAACTGATAAGCTTTATTAATTTGCTTACCTGCTTTCTTATACATAACCTCGTAATATTTTTTAGTCATTAAGCTCCCTCCTGTATTTTTAAGATGTCTAAACTTTGAGTGACGAAGTATTTATCTCGCTCGATACCCAAACCAAATTTACCTTTGAAGTTTTTTAATTCATCCAAAGAAACATAACCTAACTCTTTGTCATGCACACAGCACAAACCAAATGCTTGATTAGTTTCTGGATCTAACTCTGATAGATACCAAGTACCAGTACCTGTTGGATTGAATAATTTAACAACAGCTTTGAAAGTTTTAGTACCATCTTGAGCCTTGTGGTTTTCTACAAGCTTTTTGTATTGACCAGCTAAAAGAAATTTTTGAGCCATTACGCAGCCTCCAATGTTAAAGGTTTAACAAATTTTTTGTGGTCATCAAAACTGACATCACACAATAAAGTTCCGTACTTATCTCCAGCATACAAAACTAATCTTTGCTCAACATCGTTGTGAGGAAAAGAAAAAGAAACAACAGCAACAACTTTGCCATCAGCTTTTAAATCTTTGATTGTTTGAACTGGGATGTTTTGATTTCTACCCATTGAGATAGATTTCTTATTAACTTTTTCTAAATCAGACATACTGATTACTTGATAGGTTTTACCCATTAGCGCTCCTGTGTTAGTGTTAGTAATTTTTTTGTGAACCATACATTTCTAATATAGGCATGATTGTCAATATGTCAATGCCATAAATGTAATTAATTGACATTAAAGCAAACTAAAAAAGGCGTAGGGGAATCCTCTGCTAAAGCAGCAATTTAAACGTGGTTATAAAAGGCTAGTAATTACGCTTGTAATTTAACTAGCTGGTCTTGCAGCTGGATCACATCAACAAGTTTTGTGTGAGCCGTTTTTGAGAGAGCTGCTATACCTGGCGGGTAGATCCCGTCATTTTTTTTCTTTAGTCTCAGAATTTTTGCGTTCAGAGACTTTCTCTCTTTTTCCTTTTCCTGGATCTTTTTCTCCAGGTGTTGGTAGTGTGTTATCGCCATCGGTCTTTACCTCCTTTATGCGATTAAATTCATAGCTGATTGTTTTATCATCTATGATTATTTCAGCAGCGGTACTTGGCACACTTGCTTGGACCGCGCTATCCAGATCTTTAAAATTCTCATGAGCTGTAAAGCTTACGGAACCAGACCAGAATTTTTCAAATAGTTTACCCATTGGGATAATCTCTTTCTTTAATCATTTGTAAGTAGTGAATGGCTTTATTGATGTCTTTTATTTTGCCTTTTTTTTTATGTCTGCAGATGTATTTTATAGCGTTTCCCTCTGCAAAAGGCAAATCGTTTTCGTTGATAAATTCTGCTGGTTGGATCTTCATATTTTTATAATGATCTCCATCAACTTGCTCTTGTAAGCTTTGATATATTACTGGTTTAAAATCTTGACTCATTGTCATTTTATTATTTGAATACTTCTTGATTTTCCTTTTAAGTTTGTCAGCCATCCTCTTGCTATTAATTGTTTAATATATTCGTGAACACTATTTTTAGATTTGAGTTTAAGCGCCAGCTTAATTTCATCATAAGATGGCGCTATATTATTCTTAGAAATTTGTTTCTTGATAAACAAGTAAACGTTATTTTGTTTTTTTGTTAATCCAAATTTCTTAGACATTTCCCACTCTAAAATTGATCCGCAAATCCATCATCAGCTGCAGGTTTACTGCCTGTCTTTTTGATGGTAATTTTTAGATCTTTATTTTCTTGGATATAACAAGATGCCTCCATCCAGGTTCCATCTATAGTAAAATTCTTTCTATAAGGTTTACCTGTCTTTTGGTTTGTCTTATCACTATCCACTAACACTAAGTCTGGTTTATTATCTCCAGGCTTTTTGTCAGCATTCCTTTTCATTGAAAAGGTACAGACCCAATTAGGATCCTTTGGTTTTTGAAAGTCAGCCATAAAATTATCCTCCTATTAATTGCTGTTTTCTATCCTTAAAAGCTTTGACGATTTCATCAAACTTTTCAGAATCTTTTGTTTTAAGCTCAGTTAAATATTTTTTATTTTTACTTGCGAGCTGATCCAAGTTTGCTTGTGATGCAATATTTTTAATTCTTTCTAAAATGATAGAGCTTATATTTAGATCTAAACCTACATTCTCATTGTTGTTAGTTTGTAAGTTAGGCAGCTCTTCATTAGAATAAACTTGACCATGAATCCCTAGTGCTTTTAAGATTGCTCTATCAGCAGCTCTCTTTTCGGCAACAGATACTGGATACATATAATCATTGTTAAGAGGAGAGACTTCTCCAAACGTAATATATTTTTTACCTTTAAATTCAGCTACAGCTTTAACTACAACACATCCTTTTTCTAAATTACAACTTTGTAAAAATGGTTCTACCTGGATGTCATATCTTGATGCTAATTTTTCTACTTCAAAATGTTTGATTGCAAATTTACCATTATCAATCTGCCACATACCACCATTGGATCTAAGCTTAGCTAGATCTGTTTGTATGTTAGTTATATCTACTACTTTACCCATAAACACTTTCCGCTATCCAGGCAGTTTGAATAAGAAACAGCACCCGCTGCGGTGTGCAAACTATTCTGATCCGCCTGGACAACATCATTCGCATTTACTTTTATAACTAACAGGGAGAGAAAAATTACTAGCAATAGACAAAGATTCTTTAAACTAGCTTTTTTCTTTCGTGCGAATTTTTTTTCTAAAAGAATCTGCTGCATATTTAATACTTCTGGATTCTTCATAAACTCATTACCAACTCGATTACTTCTACTGTGGCTACTATTGCAAGCTCTATAGCCAGTATTGTATGATAGATATGCCATACGACTCCTTTGCTTTTTATTTTTTTCATTAATTTAAACCCCATAATTTTTTAGCTATATCCAAATGCTCTCCCATGCCTTTCCAAAAGAAGTGGGTAAAGTCTGGAGAGATCTCTTCTACCCAGGTAGATTTACCTGCGTGTCTTTCCATAATTAATTCTCTTTCTTGTGCAACTCTATCCATCTTACTTAAATAAAGTTTTAAGTTTTCTGGTTTTAAATCATCGCAATTTTCTGGAGTAAAAATATTATAATTCTCCTCATTCATTACGAGTAAATGTGGTTTCTTTTTTTCTTCACATGCAAAATAGTATGTAGCTACTTGCAAGATATGATCGGACCACCCCATATAACCTTTTTTAATATTTGGCAGTGAGTAGGTACTGGTTCCATCTTTCTTGGGTCGATTCTTTTTTCTGTGTTTAGTTTTAAATTCTACAAAAGCATTCTCGTTTTCTATATCTATTCTACCCGTCACTGGCAGAACCGCATTTTTTAAATTTAATGCAATAGATCTTTCGCATTCTGTTTCTCCAGTCAATGCAATTTCTTTCATCGCATCTTTTAATGTTTGGTATGACTTTGCTAAACCAGCTCTTGAGATCTCGTAAACTTTTTTATCTTCTTCATCTACTGGAGTATAAGAATTAAAAGCATCGCAACTGTCAGTACCTTGCTCTAATATTTTTTCAAAAATTTTTCTTTGTGCTGGTATAGGTTCTTTAGTTAATCCTTTACCTTTAATATACATCCACTCAAACTTTCCGAATGTAAGTTTAAGCAGCTCTCCTAGGCATGTTCCCGTAAACATCTTTGCATTACCAGGTAGATCTCTTCTTTCTTCTTGTGATAAGTATAAATATTTATATGCCCAGAGACATATCATCGAATTTAATTGAGTAGGGGACCAGTGATTAAGTTTGTAGATCTCTACCCAAGCAGGCAGCTCTTTAATGTTGTCTAAAAAATCATCTGTAATTTCTTTTGCTACAGCTTTTTCTTTTGTAATCATAAAATCAAATCAATAGATTCTTTTATGAACAAATATGGAATACTGTCAATACAAAATAGGTATATTTGTGTATTTTTACAACTTATGTGTTAACAAATTGACTAATAAGCAGTGGATTATACTTAACTTTAACTGGTGTAGCTATACCAATATCTTCTGGTTGAAAGCTTTTACATGCATCATTTACAGGTTTCCAGGTTAAAGGATTTAATAAACTTAATGAATAATCATCATTACTTTTTAATATACCAATAACATCAACAGCATTTTTATTTCTTTTTTTATATTTTTCAGATGGAGTACAATAACAATATTTACCTATTGCCAAGCTGCTAAACTTTTTAGTTTGAGGTATATCGAATAAATATATTTCTCCGTCAACATGAGATCCAGGAACATTTATTTGAATAGCTCTTACGTTTGGATGGTAATACTCAAAAGGTATTTGGATTTGAGTTTGTTCTTTTTCAGAATAAGTTTTTACATGATAAGTAGGATCTACATACCATCTTAAAGTTATGTCTTTTTGCGGCATATAAACTTCAACAGGATGGCAGCCAATAACTTTAGCAATCTCTTCTGCTTGATCCCATTTAATATCTCTTGAATTTTTAGCCCAACGATTAACTGTTGTAGTATCTTTATGTAATTCTTTTGCTAGCTGTCTTTGGTTCCAGCCTTTACGATCCAATAGTGCTTTTAATAGTGCCATAGTTTTTTTGTGATGCTTGTCTACAGAAACATCAGATCTACCCTTTGCATTAATGTTAATGATGTTGGTATCTTTATTAGTTTTAATTGTCATATTGTCAACAAGTTATAATATAACTAGGCATGATTTGTCAAATGATTACTTTATAAGTAATTTGTGGTTGAATTTATATCATATTTATCCCGTATTATGCACATGTAATATAGGTATTAATTTTGACATATAAGCAATTATACCTATAAGCAAATCATGAGCTTAGAACAATTCAGATTAAAAAAAGGTTTTTCACATAAAGCATTAGCTAAATTTTTAGGTTTGTCAGGCACATCTCCAGAAAGCACAGTTTGCAGGTGGTGTATTGGCGACAGGATCCCAAGACCAAAATACATGGATCTAATTAAAAATAAAACTAAGGGAGCTGTAAAGCCAGCTAGTTTTTATGCGTAAGAAAAAAAAACTTACAGGCACAATAAATGATTACAAAATGGTTCATGTTATTACTCATGATTGGATTTCTAATTCTGAGTGGATGTCAATTTCCAAAGCAAAAAAACTTGAACCCGCTAAGTGTCATTCGATCGGTAGGCTCTTTAATAAAACAAAAACAAAAATCCAATTATTCGGATCCTGGAGTATTGATGAAGATGGATCTATTGAAATTGGAACAGTAGAAACAATCCCTAATTCGTGGGTCATTGAAATAAAGGATCTATGAAATTAATTATTTTTATAGTTTTGTTTTC
>VMHT01171746.1_pt1 | contig 13025 bp, 8 predicted proteins | sample 4693611 | NCBI WGS metagenome assembly VMHT01 (sample SAMN12280063, study PRJNA550983) | marine metagenome | isolation source: seawater sampled from same location over 5 years 0.02-0.2 micron viral filtrate | place: USA: collected off the coast of southern California halfway between the port... ... | reverse complement strand
CTAACGTGTCACCAGCGCAACAGTATTTAGGTTTAGGTATTGCTGGACTATCAGCAGCCGCAGGAGCAGATAGAGCAGGGTTATTCGGATGATGAACAGATCAGTGATGCAAAGACAGATGTTTGCCAACGGGGGTGACGTTCAACCTATGGTGGCCCCTCCGTCCTATATAAGCAATCCGACAATGCTCCCGCAGACCGTTGAAAAATTTCCTGATATTTACACGGGAGAGCAGGCGTTAGACATAGAAAGGTTACCTAGCGATTTTTTGCGTGAAATTATTAGCGCACCGCAAGCTAATAAAAATGAAATGATAGAGGCTATTGTTGAGTTAGATCGAAGAGGCGAATTGCGAGGAGTACCTCAATACCGATCAAGAGAGCTTCCAGAGTTTGAGCAACAACGTGAGAGTACAAGGAATGTTGCCGCATCTGAAGACGTTCCTTTTGAAGACCGGTTTTTTGCTGAAAAAATGGCTAAAGGCGGTGCCGCAGGTTTTCCAGATTTGACTAGACCCGGTGGAGGTCCACCAGACGGGAAAGTCACACAAGCGGATATTTTACAGGGCCGTGGCGTTAAGCTAATGAAACAGGGCGGCTCCCCTGCGATGGCAACCTTTGTCAATCCACAAAGTGGTGATCGCGTCACCTTAAACATGGCGGAGCAAGATGATGTCAACAGGATGGAGCGTCTGGTCGAGGCAGGTTATGTGATGGATAGCCCACAACAGTCTATGGTCGGTATGCAAATGGGCGGTGAGCCGATGGCCGCGATGGCCTCTGAGCAACTCATGCAAAGTCAACCTATGCCTCCGATGGCCGCAGAACCTGCAATGCCGATGGGAGTTGGTGAAGTAGACCAACAAACTGTGGAAAACGTGTTGACAGAAGTTGCAAAAGATGTGGATGACCCAGAACAAGCCGGATCTTTTGAAGAGATGATGAACAACGTGCGTGGCGACGACATGCCGATGAACGAACGCCGTGCAGAGTTGGCCGCGATTGTCGGACCAGAGGACGCGGCCCGCACACCAGATTCTGTTTTAGCCTTGTTACAGCCAGTGCTACAGCTTAATTCTGTCGATCAGGGAATCGGTGGATTGGCAGAACAAGAGATGCAACAACCCGTAGAAGGCGATATGGCTGGCGGCATCATGTCAATGATGGGAGGCTGATATGGCGGTAAATAATGGTATTGGTTCATTAAAAGGATTAGCGGCGTTAGAATTATTAAACGAAAATAATTACACCTCTGCAATTAATAGAGCCTTGTCTGGACCTACACCTTCTGGTGGCTCAAGGTTACGAGTTCCTTCGGCACCTACAGTAGACCCGTTATCTACCTTATTTGATGAGTCAAAAGCGGCATATCAGCAAATTCTTGGAGATTCTGCGGAGCAAAAAAAACAAACGCAGGCGCAAATTCTTTTTGATATTGCAAATACGGCACTCGCATTCAGCACAGCCGGGTCGCGTCCGGGCATGTCTCCTGCGGAGCGTTTAGCTGAGGCGACTCAAGAAACCAAGCTGCTCCCGACTATTGGTGCTAGAGCCCAAGCTGTTCAAGATCAAAAGCAAAAACTTAATTTAGCCGCTTTGCAATCAGCAGAAACAAAAAGAGCGGCTCAAGCGACGGCAAAATCTGATTTTAATCAACGCTTATTAGAACAAGCTACAGATGTTCAAACAGTAGGTTCGGGAGAGTCTCTTTTCATGGGCGGTCAGAAAATAGGTGAAGTACCCGCTTTACCTAAAGACAGGTTTATGGCTTTAAGTAAAGATCAAGTTTTATTCGAACCGGGGGTTAGCGGAAAACCTGTTGCTGAAGGGGTTAGAACACCGCTTTTACTAGGTGAAGAACAGAAAGCGGTGGATCCAGGGACAGGGAAAGAAATTGCAAGAGGGTCTCAAAAATTAGTTACGGTGAATCGGGGGGAGCGCGTAGTACGCTCTGATGGGACAGAAATTTATGTTGCTCCCGGAGACACCACGGTTCTGAAGGAGGGTGACACCCTCGTCAATGAAAACAATGAGATTGTCGCAAGAGGTGCTGCAAAAACAGTTGTTGTGGGTGAAGGACAAACTGCACTCAGTGTTATTGTAAATGATTCTGGAATTAATTTGGTAAACCAATTCAGCGCAGGAAAAACCTACGTTTTGGGTGAAGGACAAAAAGCGGTAAACGCAGCAGGGGAGACTATTGGAGAACAGGGTAAGAGACTAGTTTTGGGTCCGGGCGACACAGTGGTCGATGAAAACAATAACATTGTGGCTGAAATCCCATCAGAGTATACCTTGGGTCCTAATCAAACTCGAATCCGTGGCAACACCGTCATTGGAACTGGAGTGACGCCTCCGGTTGTATTAGGTGAGGGCACAGTTGTTTTTGATCCTGAAAAACAAGAAATAATTGGAGAGGGGAAAGGTAAAACAGTAAACATCCCGCAAGGGGCCGTCTTATACGATAAAGATACAAACCAAATTTTGTATAGAAATCCACCTAAGCCTCTGCCTAGAAAAATGATGAGTATTATCACGACGGATCAAAACGGTTTAGAAACCACTCAAGTAGTTGATATAAATACAGAGAGAGGTCAACTAGCACTAGATAGAGCTAATGAATTAGCAAAACAAAAAAAGGCAAGAGTCAGAACAGTAGCCCGAGACGATGTTTCGGAGGATAACTTTTTCGTTCCATCATTAGGTAAAACGGTAATTTCTTATAATCAAGGACGTACTTATATTGATGACGACGGCACAGAAAAACCGACTCCTCCTGATCGTACAAAAATAAGCTCAGAAAAAGCCTATGACATTTATAAAAATGAACGAATATCCGCCCAAGCAAAGAAAAAGTTAGAAGCCATCAATAATTCCGATGCCTCGCGTTTAAGCATTCCTACAGGAGAGTTAGACCAAAACGGACAACCGATTACTCGTCCTGTTTCCGAAGAGGAAATGGCCACTTATAAATCTGCGACCACTCAAGTTTTACAGGGCACTGGTTTTTGGGCAAATCTAGTAGCTATTGGAGATAATCTAATCGGCGGTGTGGGTATTGCTCCTGAAACGATTAGAGCACTGACTAAACCAACTCAAGAAGCAAGGCAATTTATACAATATGTTCGAATCGCGGGAAGGTCAGCGTTGTCTTCTTCTCCAAGATTTGCTGTAGCAGATTTGCAGGCTACTGAAGGACTGTTCATGGATGAAAGAGATTTCTTTAAAAATCCAAGAACACAAGTTGGAAAATTGGTCCAATTGAGTGAGGCTTTGCGAACAGAATATATCCGATTAAATACCGCTTTAGCTGACGGACAAATACAAGATTCTACTTTGAAATCAACGTATCAAATGAAAATTTCCGAAATTGAGAAACTCCAGTCGATTATTGGACCGATCATTAGAACTAGAGATGCTCGGACTAATACTGCCGCTAAGGCCGTAGTAGATCGCATCAACGCGGCTATGGGGCAGTAAAAAGATGAGTAGTGAGTTAACTAAAGAAAAAATATTACAACAACTTGCAGAGCAAGAGAGTGATTTATTTGTACCGGGTATTTCTGTCCTACCAGAGCAATTCGAAGATGTTAATCAATTACCTGTTGCGGCCGCTCTTCCGGGTAATTTACAAAATATAGAGTCGGGAGGCTTTAAGTTACCTCAATTTAACGACCAAGAATTTCAACTTTTAATTGACGATTTGAAAGAGACTCCTTTTGTTGAGCAATTCAATATGCCCATAAATTCTGCATTAGCGAGGTATCTTGCCGACACCGTGGGCCAACAATCTCCCGGTACGACCTACCAAACTTTACAAAAAGGAACTGCGCCGATTTTGGACATGTATCCAGAGTTTGCGGACATCCCCTTATCTCAAAGAGATCCTTTATCCGATGAAGAAATCGTTGGATTACTTGCACGAGATAGTGACGGTCGTCCGATAGGACCCGGAACTGTTAGCAAAGCCTTCCGTTATGAACTGCTTCCTACAGCGGCTAGTGCTTTAGGATTTAAACAAGGACTTCAGTTCGGATCGGGTTTAGTATCTGGAGTGAGTCCGATAAATCCAGGGGGATTTTTAATAAGGACAGGGGTGCCTCTAATCACCGGTTTAAGTGGCATGCTACTGTATGACTTTCTAGGTAGGACTGCAAATGAGGCTTTGACAGAAGAAAAACCTCCAATGCAACCTGGGACCAAAGCCCCGTACTTCGCCACTCAATTGCTGTTAGGAACAGGGATTTACGGCCCAATGGGCACTTTGATACCACAAAATATAAATCTTGGTTCTACTTTAGCACTACAGGCTTTAGAAGAGGGAATTAAATTACCGTGGGCCGTCAGAACCACACAATCTTTGGAAAAAGCCTTGGGTAAAACCGGGGAGTTTTATAGAAAAGAACCGGGTAAAGCGGCAACAGTCGAAGGAGCTACTGGAATTGCAGTCGCTGGAACAGTAGCACCCTTAATGGATATAGCACCTGATGAGCAACTATTACAGCTTGGGGTAGGTTTTGGTGCGGGAACAAGTGCTGCCCTTATTACAAACACTGGCTTAAATATTGTCCTGCCGGGTTTAAAATATGCAACACAAGGTTTAAAGAAAGGTTTCACTTTAGCTAGGTCGCCTGAAGCAAGATCCGAACTTAGAAAACAAACATTGGGCATTGGCGAAAGGATAAGTGGCAGTGTAAAAGCTAAGAGAGAAATTGAAATTTCTAAATATTTGAACAAGTTGTTGACTACTTTCGAAGAAGATCCAAAGGAAGCTATTAGACAATTAGAAGAATTAGATTTAGATGGTTTCCTTATTGATCCTACGACTCAGGAAAAACTAAGGATAGATGCAGGCACAAGGATCGGCAGTCCGGCCCTTATTGCACTGAGAAAATCGGTAGAAAAATATAGCGGTAAAGCATTAGAAAAAGGAGCCTTAAATAAAGCGGAATTGGCATTGTTGAATGCTGTTCGTTTGATGTTTGCCTCTGGAGATCCTCGTGCCGCTCAAGAAGCCTCAGTGGTTTCTAAATTTATTTTTGAGGCTAGTATCGATAAAGAGGTTCAAGCTGCTTTAACGAAATATAAAAATGCTTATGAAACACTTAAAAAAGGACAGGACGATCCTCTTGAAATAGATAAATTAGGTAATGACATATTAGATTTATTGAGCACCAAATTAGAGCAATATCGCGTCAACGAGCGAGCCCTGTATAAAAAAATAACACCTGACCTAAAAATTATATCTTTTATGGATGAAGCGGGAGATGAAACAAATATACCGCGTTTTATCCAAACTTATCGCGCATTCACGCAAGGCTTCGCACCAGAAGCGATTGGTGAGATAGACGATGCTTTAGGAATAGCTTTTACAACCTATCGTAAACGAATTGAAAGAGAGCTTGGTATTGATGGATCGGGAATAACCACTGCCTCTGTCCCCGATCAACCCGTAGCTGATTTAGGAAAAGAGCTTACTCTCAAAAACGTGCAGTTACCTGAAGGGTTCCGTGTATTTCAAAGGAATGTTGAAGTGGTCGGGGAGGCCGGCAAAGTCAGGACTACCAGTGTTGTTGATCCAAACGGCAACCGTATCGATCTTGTTCGTGATCCAGATAATAAAGTATCTCCATATAACCCAGATATTATTGATGGTGTTACAGATGATATTTCTAAAAATGACACTTCCTTTGGTTCTATAGGAAATACTTTAGCCGATGCTGTGGAAGATGCGGCAAATCGAATGTCAAAAGGTAGGGTGCGTTTCCAACCACGGACCGCGGCTCCTGCTGCGGCCACAGATGGAGATACTCCTGGGATTATACCAAGTGAATTAATGTCTATGTATGGGAGTGTTTTAGAAACAGGGAAACAAAAACAAGCAGCCGCTCAAACGGGTGCGGGTAAAGGGTCAAAAAGAGTTTCTGGACTAGCTTTCCGAATCGCCAGAGCCATGCAGGAGGATTTAGATAGTATACCGACAGGAAGAAATCAGGACTATGATGTCGCTAGATCGTATTCTCGTGCTTTAAACGACAGTTTTGTAAGAACTTTTGGGGGCAAACTTTTAAATGTGCGGCCTACAAGCGAAAAAATGTTTTTACCAGAACAAATAAGAAACGAGTATATGAAAGCTGATGGAGCTTATCTTCGTCAAAAACAAATCGAAAATTATGTAAAGTTTGAAGTAGAGCAAGACTTAACTAATTTATTAGAGTTAGAATTACGAGATCAAGGCAGGGAAGTTCTCAACAAAATTAACAAAGCGGCTTTCGATGAAGATCGTCAAGTTTTAAATTTAGATAAATTGCGTGTGTTCTTCACAACGGAAAAAGAAAATTTAAAAAATTTCCCACAAGCAAAAACAGCAATAGAAAATGCATTGCAAACAGGAACCGACTATAGGAGTTTGTTTGATTTAGCAATTAGGCAAGCTAAAGTCGAGCAAGGGGTAATCAATCCTGACGGATCCGTGAGTCAAGCAGCTTTACAAAAATGGTTAGACCGACCCCGTACACAAGCTTTGTTCCAATTTTTCCCGGAATTAAAAAAAGATTTTTCAAACTTCACTATTGCTAAAGAATTGTTAGACGAAAATAGTGAAATTGCCAATCAATTAAGAAAAAAATTAAATGAAGAATTTTCAGTGTTTGCACTTTTACCGGACAATACAACTCGACCCGGACAGAAAATTAAAGATGCTTTAAAAGATGGACAACCAAACCCGTGGCAGAATCTGAACGCGTTATGGAAAGCGGTAGAGGAGGCTCCTCCTCAATGGTCTTCCGTTGCAGACCCTACAGACCCTAGTTCTTTCCGTAGAAGTTTTTCTAAGGAAGATGCAGAGGAGGGGTTTCGCACGATGCTGTTTGATTCAGTAATGGAATCAGCAGGCGTTAACTCTGATGGAATTACCAACGCAACTACTTTATATACAAAACTTTTTCAACCGTTACCGGGAGTGGTAGGTAACGATTCAAACCTTACTTTATCTCAATGGATGATTAGTAAAAATTTGACTGATGCAAATACAATGGAAAAAGCTAAACGTATTTTAGCTAAAGTTGTTGAAATGGAAAATTTAGCATTTGCTGGAAAAGAGGCAGATTTAGAGGGCTTCCTCAACCAATTACCAGCGTCAGCAAAAGTCATTGCCGCAGCTTTGGGTTCAAAAGCAGGCACAAGTATTCAAAAAATGTTGCCGGGTGAAACAGGTACTGCTTCTTTAATCCTTGCAGGCCGCGGAGCTACGGAAGGCGTAGCTTTATTAGAAAAAATACAAAAAAGCGTACCAGAGGGATTCAAGATGGATATGCTGCAAGAGTTGCTTTTTGATGCTGAAGGTCTTGCACGAGTCTTACGTTTGACCAAACCTAATGGTAATCAAAAATCTTTAATTGACGCTGTGATGACATTTTTAATTCGTCAGGGAATTGCGACTCCAAAAAGAGCTTTGCCTTTAATCCAAGCCACCGGGTCGGGGGCTTTACAAGAAGAATCTCTTGAAGAACCTGCTCCTACCCCAGAACCGCAGGCCGCGGTCCAAGAACCACAGCAGAATTTGATGGCACAACGGTTCGCAAGGCCAACACCGACAGTCATCCAACCACGGCAACAGCCTGTCGCGCAGGCTCCGGCCCCAAGACCGCCTGCTCCGTCACAAGGTCAGGCAAACCCGGCTCAACGTCAACGGCTCGCGCAACTATTTCCAAACGATCCGTTAGCACAAGCTGCCGGACCCGGTGGTGGTATCGGGAGTTTATTCTCATGATTGATGATGTTTTCGACTTAATGCAGATGTCTGAGTGGCACTGTGACTACAACGAGACCGACATGGAACGGCTTATTTTCCCGGCGATTAGTAACGGAAGGTTAGTGCTTTGCTATCAAGATGATTTGGCTGCTGGACTGTTTAGTTACACCTTTCTAACTCCTGAAGCAGAAGCGGGCTATCTCAATGGTGGCCGACAAATTCAACCGGAGGACTGGGAAACAGAAGAAGCCGAAGGGCAGCTTTATGTTATTGATTTTATAGCCCCTTATAACAATGCTTTTGACATCGCAAAGAAGTGTCGGTCGTATTTGGATTGTCATACTACCTTGGCAAGTGAAGGCTTGTTTGTGAGAATGGCTAGGGGTAAAAAATTAGGCCGGGTTGCGAGACCTTCGGAAACTATAACGATACATTAAGGTTTAGATATGGCTGGCGATAAAAGTAGTTCTACAACAGATGATGCCTTTTCAAACCAACAGGTAGGGCAAGGATCGAAAGTAAACAGGGCTGGTCAAAACACCCGTATAGATAGTCAAGGTCGAACCGTTAATTTCAACACTGGCCCAGCACCAATTGCTCAGAAGACGGCACCAGACCGCATACTACCAGGAGGTATTGTTGTCGAAGACTATTCGCGTCCATTTCAAGGTCAGATCAATTTGTCAGGTCAAGCCATGCCTGCACCAGAACCTGAAGCTAGTTCATACTTGATGTCTGAGTATTTGGCAAATAAAAGGCAGAAGCCGGCGTTTGATGTTGGTAATCTTTTACAAGATACTCAAGAAATCGGTCGAACCATTGCGGGAACTCCTTTGGGGGCAAATTTGCCGCAAACAATTACGAATGCTCAACAAGCGTTTAACCAAGCCAAGCAGATTCAACAAGCTAGCCCAGAAATGCAGGCATTATCTAAAGGCTACAACCTGTTAGCTAATCAAAGATTTTCGGCTCCTGTCGGATCTGGGATGTTGACTTTTACAGGCGGACAAACACCCGGTCTTTCATATAGTCGAGATCTTTTTCCGGGCGATCTAGCTAGTCCCCTTTCACGGGGCATCATGTCGCTCATGAACGTCGGCAAACGGCGATTCTAAATTAGCCAATCTTTGGTTTCTTCGCCCAAGACTTCTCCAGCAATGTCAATCTTGCTTTTTAGTGCCTGCAAAACTTTTTCATCAACTGTTTTCGGGGTGATCAGATCGATGTAGGTGACGTTATTTTTCTGTCCAATTCGATGAGCCCGGTCTTCAGACTGTAACCTTATCTCTAGATCGTAGCTATTATTGTAGTAAATCATAGTGTCAGCAGCGATTAAAGTGATGCCATAACCCCCCGTCTTTGGCTGACCGACGAAAAACCTAAGATTACTTTCAGCGTCTTCAAATTCATCCACCATTTCTTGACGCTCATCTTGAGGCGTACCCCCGTAATAAATTTTCGAACACCCCGCGCCGTAAGCCTTTTCGAGTGCATCGTTGATCATTTGGAGATCATGAGTGTAGGTTGCCCAAATAATTATTTTGCCGCTCGTTTCTTCTATGACCTCTAACAATTCAGACAGTCGATTATTTTTCAACGGGTGTAATTTGCCCTCATCATCTGGGAGATGACCGCAACAAATTTGTTGTAAGCGCATGATCTGAGTCAGTACGGAGCTAGTTGTACTCAACTCACCTGTGGTCAACTTTGCCAGTGCTAACTTTTGCATTTGTTTATACGCTTTTATCTGATCGTCAGACAGTTGCACGTCCCGTCGTAGATACACCTTATCTGGTAAATCCAGACAATCTTTCTTTAACACCCGATTGCTGTACTTGTTCAGCTTTTCATTAAGCTCATCTAACCGCCTGTAGCCAACGATCTCCAGAAAGGCTTTATGTCCCATCGTCCGTCTTTGAATTTGCGCGTAGCGGTTCTGGAAAGCATAGTAAGACGATATACCCAAGATCTTAGGCGAGAGAAAGCTGCACTGACTGAATAGATCCATTGGAGAGGCGGTAATCGGTGAACCTGTCAGGATGCGTCTGAACTTGCTCTTTTTGAAAAGCTCAAGAATATTAGCCGTGCGCTGCGCTTTACGGTTCTTGATTGTGGTTGACTCATCCACGATCACCATATTACTGGGATTTTTGTCACAGAAAGCATACGCGGCCCGCGTACCACGGGGCGTTGAAAAGGCTTCAACATTCATCACAAATATTTTCAGGCCATCAAAGGGTTTGAAAACCAAGTCGTTTAGCTCTTTTTGATACGCCTTCGCGTCTTTAGGTTGCCATCGAACCATCAAAATATTTATCCGATCAGGTAAATGCGCCGGTAATTCTTTTTGTACCCAGTTATCGTAGACGCCTTTTGGCGCGATAATTAACGCAGAGTCAATTAAATTGTTTTCGTACAACATCCCCATTGTGTCGATTGCGACTTTGGACTTACCCGTGCCCATTTCCATAAAAAGCGCGTAATATTTCTCGGCCCACGAGTCTTTTAAAGCTTTTAGTTGATGTGCGTACGGCTCCGTCTTGAAGACATAGTTCTTAAATTTTTTCATTTTTGTACAATTCCCTGTTGACGTTTGCTAATTATAGGATTATAACGGGTTTTGTCAAGGCATCTACCGATGTCTGAAAAACGAAGGAGACAGAAATGTCAGATATTTTAACCATGATGGAGCAGGATACCTCTGATGCTGCAATTGAATCCATCGATCAAGGCGGGCTATCCAGTGTGGCTGAACTCGCTCGTGCCGTTCGGCAACAAGAAGATCTCGTCAGTTCCCTTGAACAACAACTAAAAGACGAGAAAAAAGCCTTACTCAAACTCACCGACGAAGAGTTACCGGCCATGCTCATCGAGTTAGGTCTGCAATCGATGACTTTGGACGATGGTTCACAAGTTACTTGTGAGCAAACCTACGGTGCGAGTATTAAGGTTGAAAACAGGCCAAAAGCATTCGAATGGTTACGAGACAATGGCTATGACGACATTATTAAAAATCAAGTCATTTGTATTTTCGGACGTGGAGAGGACGATCAGGCGTCTGCCTTTCAAGCATTGGCTTCAAAAGAAGGCTATACCGCAGATCAAAAAACAGAAGTTCACTCACAAACACTACGGGCTTTCATTAAAGAACGGGTGGAAGCCGGAGATGATTTCCCAATGGAACTTTTCGGTGCATGGGTTGGACAACGAGCAAAAATTAAGAGGGTAAAATAATGGCACGAGCAGTAGCGAATAAAGCAAAAAACGAAGTTACGGCAATCTCAATATTCGAAGAAGACGCGGGCGTAGGGACTGAGTTAAATCAGGAGGATCTTGCCCTACCTTTTCTGAAAATTGTTTCAGCACTTGACCCGTTGTTAGACGACGAGGATTTTGAAGGCAAAAAAGGCGACATCTATAATACCGTGAGCGGCGCGCTGTTCAACGGCAAAAAAGGTGTGACTGTTGTACCGTGCGCGTATCAGCGTCGTTACATCCAGTGGGCTCCTCGTGGTCAGGGCACGGGTGCTCCACAGGCAATTTACGCACCGAATGATGCGATACCGAAGACAAAACGCGATGAAAATGATAACCGCGAATATGTCATTGATGGTAACGGTGAGTACATCGAAGAGACGCACCAACATTTTGTCATCATCATCAACGAAGACGGATCCACTGAGACTGCTTTGATTGCAATGAAATCAACACAGTTAAAGAAATCACGCAAGTGGAACAGCATGATTGCATCAAGCACGATGATGGGTAAAAACGGTCCGTTCACACCGGCACGTTTTAGCCACTCGTACCATCTTAAAACCTTGAAAGAAGAGAACAGCAAGGGTAGTTGGGATGGTTGGGAGATGTCGCGCATTGGGCCATTGACCGATCAACCGGCAATCTATCAGCAAGCAAAACAGTTTGCTGAATCTATCATGGCCGGCGATGTAGTTGTCAAACACTCCGACGAAGAAACTCCGAGCAAATCTGCGTTTTAACGTCAACGGGGCATAGCGATATGCCCCGTTTTGAGGAACAACTATGTCTGTTGAAAAATTCAGTGCCATCTTTGATGGGCTCAAGCAAGCCTATGGCACGTTCAAAATCGAAAATAAAACGCAGAACGGGAAGAATGCGGGTAAAGCGGCAGTCATTCGCGAGCCACGAACCACGGAGCTTTGGGAAGGCCATTTATCTGGTAAAGGTAAAGCAATTGGCATCATACCAATTAATGAAGAGAACAACGTCAAATGGGGTTGTATTGATATTGACCAATACCCCTTGGACCTGACGGCGCTTGTTAAAAAAATCCGCAAGATAAAATTACCTTTGGTCGTCTGTCGTTCCAAATCAGGTGGCGCTCATTGCTTTTTATTCACCAAGGATTGGATCTCAGCCAAAGTCATGCAGGAGACGCTACAAAATCTCTCCACCGCATTGGGTTATGGCGACAGTGAAATATTTCCAAAACAGATCAAGCTACATTTAGATCGAGGGGATGTTGGAAATTTTCTGAATCTCCCCTATTTTGATGCCGAAGAAGGGTTACGTTATGCAATTAAACACGATGGTACCTCCGCTACGTTGGAAGAGTTTTTTGCGCTTTATCAAAAATACTGCCAAACGACGGAAGCAGTACAAGCCCTTCTCACACCCAAATCGGGGGATCTTTCCACACTCGCTGATGGTCCTCCGTGCTTACAATATTTATGTAAACAGCACATATCCGAAGGTGGCCGAAATAATGGACTCTTCAACTTGGGAGTCTATCTACGAAAAGCGTTCCCCGATGAATGGGAGAGCAAAATCCTGGAATATAACTCGCAGTATCTGGATCCGCCGTTACCGCTTAACGAAGTCAACATCGTCGCCAAGCAACTTGAAAAGAAAGACTATGCGTACCGTTGTACGGACACGCCAATCTGCGCGCATTGCAACAAAGACCTCTGCCAGACGCGGAAGTTTGGTATCGCGTCGGCGGCGGCAGGAGCCTCGATTGCGAATCTCCGCAAATACAACTCGACACCGCCTGTCTGGTTTATGGACGTTAATGGGGAGCCTTTGGAACTCGACACTGACGCGCTCTTATCGCAGATCACTTATCAAAAAGCGTGTATGGAACAGCTTAATTTCATGCCGCGGACAGTATCTAAGGTCAACTGGGAGTCGCGGATTAGCACTCTAATGTCAGAGATGCGTGATAACGAAAGTGCAATTATGGAAGTGGCGCAGGATGCCAGTATTAGTGGTCAGTTTTATGATTACCTTGAAGA
>VMHT01155997.1_pt1 | contig 13025 bp, 26 predicted proteins | sample 4693611 | NCBI WGS metagenome assembly VMHT01 (sample SAMN12280063, study PRJNA550983) | marine metagenome | isolation source: seawater sampled from same location over 5 years 0.02-0.2 micron viral filtrate | place: USA: collected off the coast of southern California halfway between the port... ... | reverse complement strand
TAGAGTATTTGTGACTTCTGGCGCTGACACTATGATTTTGACATCAGGAGCCGAATATAGAAAAGGCCATGAGTTTATTCTGACAATGATTAACTATGACCCGAACGACTGACGTATAACACTACAAAACAAAGGAATCCCTGTTATCAGTAAATATCGTGATAACGAGGATTCCTGTATATCAAAAAATTAAGAAGTACATATAATATGAAAAATACATGCTTTATTAAACATTCTGAAGGTTTCTTCTTTAAGGTGTACGGATATGGTCTATGTGTTAATAATAGAGATACAACTAAGCCATTATTCAGTATTAGAAATGGGGAGTTCAATTGTTGAAGCCTAGTAAGTATATAAAGTAAGAGGGGTAAATATACAATGAAATTGAAAGATAACACAGAAGCTGAATTTGGAGATATAATACGTTGGAATTGTTGGGATAATGATGACTTCGTTACGTGGAATATGACAGGGATGTACACTAGGCAAGGTGTTATATATTTAGGAGGAGGGATTGACTTCGGCTTAGGTATAGGGCAGATATTGGAAGTGGAAGAAGTTATAGAGGAATCAGAGAATAATGACCCTGATGATTGTGGAATAGTTAAAGTGGGTGTTGCGACAGACTTGGTTAGATATATTAATAAATATGAGATGAAAAAGGAGAGTGAAGATTAAAAATAGAGTAGAAGATTATTTAGGTATTACTATAGATTATAACAGAGATGCTTTGTTAAAAGAAAAAGCTAAGAAGATGTTAACAACAAAGGGTTTTTATAAGAGGTCAAATGAAGACAGCCCTCAGCAAACTTTAGCAAGAGGGTCTACATGTTATTCCTTTGGAGATTATGAGTTTGCACAGAGGATTTATGAGTATTCATCAAAAGGTTATTTTACATTTGCATCTCCTGTATTGTCTACAGCTATGGAAGTGGATTGGCCTACTTTCAATAAAGATGAGTTTGAAGTTGCAGGAGATTGGCTGGAAGAGAATGTAACGCCAGAGGGATTACCAATTAGTTGTTTCTTATCTCATATCCCAGATAATAAAGTGGGACTTGTAGAAGGCCGTAAGGAGACAGCATGGCTTAGTATGATGGGAGGTGGTATTGGTATAGGAATGAATAATAGAAGCCCTGATGAGAAGTCTACAGGGGTTATGGCACACCTAAGAGGTTATGATGCAGATGCCCTAGCATATAAACAAACTTCTAGCCGACGAGGAAGCATTGCAGCGTACTTAGATATAGACCACCCTGAGATTAAGAATTTTATTAGTTGTCGTAACCCTGTAGGCGGGGATTCTAATAAAAAATGTTTTAACTTGAATAATGCTGTATGTATCACTGACTCTTTTATGGAGAAAGTTATAAAAGGTGAGAAGTATGAGCTTGTAGATCCTAAACATGGTGCAACTGGTACTTTTCTTGATGCTAGAGAAGTCATGGAAGATATAAACCAGCAACGTTATGAAACTGGTGAACCTTATATAATGTTTAAAGATACGGTTAATAGGGGTATCCCTAAATGGATTACTAAACCTACTTACCATGTATCGCAGAGTAATTTGTGTGTCGCACCTGATACTTTTATACTCACGGATAAAGGACATATCCAAATAGGTGACTTAGAAAATGAAACCGTTAATGTGTGGAATGGGGAGCAGTTCTCAGAGACTACGGTAATTAAAACATCTGAAAGTAGCAGTCTATTTAGGGTAGGTTTAAACTCTGGTCAAGAGTTGGATTGTACAGAATATCATAAGTTTTATGTACAAGAAGACTACGGGAAAGACCCTGTAATGAAATCTTACAACGAGCTAAAAATAGGGGATAAATTAATTAAATCTAAATTCCCTGTAATACAAGGAGATAAATTTTTAACTAACGCCTACCAGAATGGTTTTTATACTGGAGATGGTTGTGAAGTAAAAGGGAAATCCCGTGTGTACTTCTATGGAGAGAAGAAGGAACTAGAGGCTTGGTTTGATTTAGAACAAAGAGTAGACCAACCTCAGTACGACAGGGTTTATGGCAATTGTTCTGGACTAATGCCTAAATTCTTTGTACCCTCCAGTGAGTATAGTGTAGACATAAGACTTACATGGTTGGCTGGATTACTAGACGCTGATGGTACTGTAGCTAGGAATGGAGATAATGAATCACTACAACTGGCATCTATAAATAAAGACTTCCTGCTAGAAGTCCAACTTATGTTACAAACACTGGGTGTTAATTCTAAAGTATGTTTTGCCCGTAAAGAAGGTAAGTATTTACTGCCAGCTAATGATGGCACTGGAGGACTTAAAGAATATAATTGCTCTGAAACTAATAGATTATTAATAAGCTCTACAGGCCTTTATCAGTTAACTTCACTAGGTTTAGACTGTGTTAGGTTAAAATGGGAGAATAAAAAGCCACAAAGATGTGCAGAGCAATTTTCTAAAGTGATATTTTTACAGGATTTAGAAACAAAATCTTCTACATACTGCTTTAAAGAAGAACTTAGAGGTATGGGTATTTTTAACGGTATCCTTACAGGTCAGTGTTCAGAGATAACACTAATGACATCTGAGAAAAGAACTGCTGTATGTTGTTTATCTAGTCTTAACTTAGATAAATATGACGAATGGAAAGATACAACTATAGTAGAAGATTTAGTCAGATTATTAGATAATGTATTAGAATATTTTATACGTCTAGCACCAAAAGAATTATATAGAGCTGTACATTCTGCTAGCCAAGAAAGAGCTATAGGGTTAGGCAACTTAGGCTTTCATTCATTCTTACAGAGAAAGAACATACCATTCGAGTCTGGTGGTTTTAATAGTGCATCGCAGTGGGCGCATATATTAACGTCTACCATACAAGAAAGAGCTATTGCATCTTCTAAAGTATTAGCTGAAGAACGGGGAGAGCCAGAAGATTGTATTGGTTCTGGAATGAGGAATAGCCACCTTACAGCAACAGCCCCAAATGCTTCAAGTAGTGATTTCGTTGGTGTCAGTCCTAGTATAGAGCCTTGGAGTTCTAATGCTATAAATACTGAAGGTAGGGCTGGAAGTTACCTCATTAAGAATCCACATTTAGAAAATGTATTAGAGAAGTTAGGATTAAATACAGATGAGATGTGGGATAGTATTATAAAGAATAATGGCTCTGTACAACACAGAGATGACTTATCAGGTGAGATTAAAAAAGTATATAAAACTGCATCTGAGATAGATCCAATGTGGGTGGTAGAGTTAGCAGCTTTAAGGCAACCTAATATTTGCCAAGCACAATCATTAAATATTTTTGTTACAGCTAATATTACAAAAGAAAAGATGATGGATGTAGTAATTGCTGCTTGGAAAAAAGGTGTAAAGACGTTATACTATTGTAGAGCTGAACAAGCATCTAAGACAAACATAGGTAAAGGAGATAAAGCACCATTAAACTCAATACCTGTAGAAAGTACATTCAAGGTGGACATAGAAGAGTGTCTTTCCTGTCATGGTTAATAAAATAAAAGGATAGTAATGTCAGTATTTAAAGAAAGTGAAAGTTATAGACCGTTTCAGTACCCTTGGGCTACGGAGGCAGCACGTAAGCACTCTATTGATATGTTTTGGGACGTACACCAAGTGGAGTTACAAGAAGATTTAAGACAATATAATTCTAAGGATGGACTGAAGACAGAGAATGTTAGCCATGAAGTAAATAAGAATATTATTGATAAAGTGCTATGCCTATTTACTGAAATGGATAAGACCGTAGGTGGTTCTTATACTAAACTAATACCTCGTATAGGTAATAATGAAATAAGAAACCTCCTTATTACCTTTGTAGGGAGGGAAGTGGTACACCAACGAGCATACGCTTTATTAGCAGAGACTTTTGGTTTTAGTGATAGTGATTGGGTTATCTTCTCTGAGTATGTAGAGATGCAAGATAAGTTAGATATTATGTCACAAGAGGGAGAATTAGAATCTAAACTGGATGACGCTAAACTTCTTGCTAAGATACTATTAGGAGAAGGTATTGGATTATTTGCTGCTTTCGCTTGCTTCTTGAATTACAAACGCCAAGGATTGCTAGTAGGTTTTAATGATGTCAATGCTTGGTCATTAGCAGATGAAGCATTTCATGTAGAGAACAACATGAGAGTTCTAGTCCACATACGAGAGGACTTATCTGAGGTTGAGAATATAGAGTTAGATAAGTATATTGTATCTCTGGCTGGAGGTTACGTTGATGCAGAGATAAAGTTTATTGATTTAGTATTCGAGCTAGGAGATCAAGAAGATTTAACTAAAGAGGACTTACAAGAGTATATCAGATATCTACATGATTTACGACTATACCAATTAGACTTAATGGATTACACAGAAGTTAGAGTCAATCCTCTGAAATGGATGGAGTGGATGTTAGGAGCTAAGAAACATAGCAACTTCTTTGAAAAACGTGTGACTGATTATTCACATAATAAACTACAAGGCGAAGTAGATTACGCGAAGTATGTAATAACACCTTGACATACAATAACCTCTCAATATAATTATTAGAGATACATTATGAGCAACATGACTGAGATGGAAATGTGTACCACTTACAGACGTAAAAATGATCTATGTACAATATCATGTAAATTAGGATTATGGTCTGTGAGTGGTAAGTGTGGGTTAGCATTAATCAATGAAGCAGATCATTATTTCAAGCAATATAAAGAAGATGGCGAGTATAGCAGTATTATTGGTGGTAAAAGTGCTAGTGAAGTGTTAAGTGAATTTTTAAATAGGGATAAATAATGCTGGAAGATTCACAAAGTTATAGGAAAAAGACTCTCGGATGCTGGGTTTTGGGAATGAAGTGGTTTCGAGTACGTGAAGATACCTACTGGGAGTATTTAGAGTTGAAGAGTCAAGGTTCGCCCAAAACTTATTGGATTAAAAAGATGGAGTATTATGGGAATGATTAGTGTAACACAATCAGAACAAACAGATGGTATAATCAAGACAACTACATTCTCTTCATCAGCAGAGGAAGCCTCAAAGTTGCTTAATTTCATGGTAGCTTATGAGTGTGGGATGCACAGAAAATCCCTAACACCTGATGAAGAGTTTTGGTATAGAAACTACATGGGTATTTCTAATCCCATAGAAGGAAATAAATAATGTATAAATTAAGCAAACGTTCACTATCAAACTTAGAAGGTGTTCATCCAGACTTAGTATCTGTAATTAAACGTGCAATAGAAATATCTCCATTAGACTTCGGAGTTAGCGAAGGTGTACGTACAGTGGAACGCCAGAAAGAGTTAGTAGCCCAGGGCAAGTCTACTACAATGAATAGTAAGCACATACCTAGAAGTTTTAAAGATACTGGGGAGGAGTATGGAGCTGCTGTAGATTTATTCGTATTAGTAAATGGTGAAGTATCTTGGGAGCATAAAGAGTTTAGGAAAGTTATACAAGCCGTATTCACTGCTGCTATAGAGCTAGGCGTTCAAGTGGAAGCTGGAGCATTATGGAGAACATTCTTAGATTCTCCTCATATTCAATTAAATATGAAGTATTACGGATAAAGTTTAGAAAAAGGTTTGACATAACCTGAACACTATGTTATTATGTATTTAACGTTGTAATTAGCGGCTGCGTTTTTCGCAGTCCGACTACATTACCTTGTTATGTGAATGTTAATTAATAAAGGAAATAAAAATGAATATTGAATATGTAAATAATAATTTCATAATTAGACCAAGCTCTGACCGTGAAGTAGAGAAATTAAAAGAGTTATTAGGTGTCACTATAGATGCAACTAATTTAACACCTTGTGGCAATGTTGGACTACATCGAGAAGACCAAAGCCTATATAAGGACTAGAAGCCCTTGTGATTACCCTTGTTATACTAGATTAAAATTAATTAAATAAAAGGTAAAGGTTATGGACAAAAAAAGTGCAAGTAGTTTTATGGACACTGTAGATGAATTAGATCTTGTATCTAATACTATTAAAGAGTCAGCTAAGTCTTTAGTCTGGCTTAGTTTCTACGATGAGTCCGATGTGCTTAAAGAACTTAAAAAGTTGGGCTACAGTAGTTTCCCATCTGTCCACCAACTCTTGGATAGTAATGGAGGATTGGAAATCGCAGGAAGTACAATTACTGGTAAACTTACTGTAGGCAAGGCTAACCTCGCTAGTAAGGTTCTCGCCGCACTTAGGGCAAATGTCAGCACTATCGAGCCTACTTTGAAACTCGTCTAATCTGGATGACATTTCATCGAATTTTTTAAACTTTGCTTCCATGTCTTTGAAGCGTTGCTCTATATTAGTCATAATTTTATTCCTTGAAATAGGGGTTAAATAGATTAAGCAAATATTAACATAGTAAAATTAAATACAATGATTATTTATTGTGTTTTGGGTATAACCATTTAATAAACGAGCGAGCGGATGCGAAGTCCGCTTTAATTACGTTGTTATAACTTTACGGAGTTTTAAAATGAGCAGTTTTCCGCAGCATGTAAAAAATATTTCAGATTTAGGTACTATGGGCTTCGATGTTTCTGGCTGCTTAGAAGAAGATGGACAGGTTAGTATGGACTCGTGGAGTTATGATGACCTAGTAGATACTTTTTCTGAGGTTATTGATATTTTAAAGAGGCAAGGTTTCGAGGTAATGAAGCCTAAAGTCTAGATGAAGTTTTTGTAGTCCACTTAATCTAATTTGTTATAAATATTAATTAAATAAGGAATGTTATGAACAATAAAGAAATATACAGTATACTCTTAGAGATTAAAACTAAGATGATAAATATACATAAACAATTAGAAGATAATAGGAAGATTAATGAGGGTGAGGTATGAAACTACCCCTCCGAAACAACTTATATTGGATAATCAAGATTCAACGGAATAATCCCGCGAATCTTTTTGCTATGTATAGTCCTCCCAGATTCCTAGCTGGAAATAAGATAAGATCATTTGAAGCATACCCTTGTAACAGATGGTGTAGTGGGTATATAAGTAGATTACCATACAGATAATAACAATAAAAATAAATAATAAGGAATAATAATATGCCAAGTTTAATATCAGGCGCACAAAGAGAAATGGAATTTAGGAATGCATACAAAGAAGTAATTGCTAATCATGGCAAAGACTCTAAAGAATATAATACAATGTTAAAGAAGTATAATGCAGAAGTGGATTACTACCCTAAGATTAAGAAACATGAGGTGTATCTTCCCAGTATGAAAATACCTGATAGTAGGACTAATACACAATCAGTTATGTTCTTTTTAGAGGATAAATCGTGCGGGTGGGGGAGTGGTTGATATGAACGGTAAAGGTGATAAGTATAGACCATTTGACAAAGATAAGTTCAGCGAAGGTTATGATTTAATATTTAATAGTAAGCCTGTAGTAGAAGAAATTCAACTTGACTTACTAGAGGATTTAGAAGAAGAGGAATCTAAGTAGATTCCTTTATACGTTTAACTACATCTAAGTATTCATTGTATAGCTCTTCTGTAGTTTCATATACACCATCACGTAGTTGAGCTGTAAACTTACTACTTGTTACTTTTCTAACGTATGTATATTGATTTACAGCACCGTACTCATCAAGTACTACTACAGGGTAGTCAACAGTTGCCACATCTGTATCTTCAGGGTAGTCCCCTATAAAAGATGAACAGTCTGCTAAGAATGTAGCATACCTTAAAGTAGAGAAATCCTCATAATCACTCACTTCTACCACTTCCCCTGTTTTAAATTCCACTTTACTCATAATATATTCTCTCTTAATTGTTTAATTAGGTTGTATTATAATGTCTGTTATAGGGGATGTCAACTATGTTTCTACAGTGATAATAGTATTATTTCTCACCACTGCCTTACCTCCTCCGTCAATAGGATACTTACCATTCCCCATATTACCAATCATAGTCTTAACTGTATTAGTTAATACTCTCTCCTTGATAGCTTCCATATCTACTCCCATCACTCTCTCCATATAACGAAGAATAGCGTGTTCAGAGATAATAATATCCTTATCTTTTAATTGATTAATCTGGTTGTTTACACTAGCTAATTGAGATGTATATTTATTAAGCTCAGATTTAGCATCCTCTAATGTCAACTTACTATCAGCAATAGTGGATTCTAATTTAGCCTTTCTAGTTTGCAACTGTTTTAATGTTTGACTATTTTTAGCACTCATTATATTCTCTTAGTTAATCTTCTTTCTAACTTTCTTACCTAATAGTAAGTTGGCTATTTGTTTGAATGTGAAGCCTCTCGCATCATTTAGTTTATCAAGGCCGTTACCACACTTAGTACGTACCTCTTCTAAAAGTAAACCACTAAAAGTCACATGCCCCAATAATGCAGAGGGTAATTCTACGTCACCTAAAACCTCAGTAGACTTATTGTTAATAACCTTCTCAGCAACGCCTAGACAACAATAGGCACACTCTCTTGGGTTGTATAGCACACTTCCCGTCTGTTTATACTCTCCAGATTGCAAAGCCTCCACCTATTTAGCTAGTCTCACTGGTGACTTATTTAGTTTATCTAAGTGTTCTTGTCTTAATTGATATGTTCTCATGTTACTCATTTGGCTGTTCCTCTTTGATTTGATTATTGATTAATACCTCTTAAATACTCTTACTATTCTACTCCACAAAGACAGGTTTTGCAAAGTGTTTAATTCATCTTGTATTTTACTATTATCTATGACCAGTTTATTTTTATACCTACGGACTCTTTCAACTGTATGTCTCAGAGAAGTTACCTCACACTCTAAGTCACTCACATAATCTACACTCCAACCTAACACATCATGTACACCCTTAGATAAACCTATAACACTGTCTTGGTAATTCTCTGCATACACCACTCCATTATGATCTGGACTCTGTATGCGCCATTCTTTGTTTTCTTTATAGTAGTCTATATTATGTGCATCTACTATTGCTCTCTTATTTCTCTGTATGATACGGTTGAGTTTAATCTGTTCTCCTATTTTAGCTGTAGTAGAATTACCCTCAAAGCCTCTATCGTAAGGTATATAATCTACGTTGTACTTACTATTATCACATAATGTATATAATGATCTCTCATCTGGTACAGTTATAGTCTTTGCATCTATTAGTATTATTGCCATTTGTGTAATCCTCTTAATTAATTTACAACTATAATACACACAATATGTACTATTGTCAATTATTGCATCCAACCTTTATTTATATTTCCTTCTAAATCACAAGTTATGTAATTGTCCATGACAGAGTAATCTCCATCCTCTCCTTTTTGCCATTCGGATGTAAGTTTGAATTGCTTACTCTTTAACCCTAATGCCTCCCATTTACCCATAGAGAATAACAGACCCTCGCTAGTCCCATCCTCCATAAATCCAATTAGGCACTTCTGCATGAACTTAGTAGCCCCTGTCCAATAAGACTCGTTGGCATCTGTTTCTGATAGTTTATACCTTTCCGCTAATATCTTAGACATACTTACACTCCACTTCTGTAACCAAGCCTGTAGAGGTTTATCATTGCCATTGCAATATTCATATATAGCCACACCTGATTCAGATGTATACTTTGAATACTTCTCTAATGTAGTGTGATCTGCTTTAGTATCAAAGTCATACATATAGGCTAAGTTAAATACTCCGCAGTACATGGGGTTGCCATCTCTGAATATAACCTTTGCAGACCCTTTAGGTGTCCCTAAGAAATACTTAGCTACTAATGTATGTACAAAAGGGTAGAACACTTTACCAGACGATAACCTCCTATCTATCATTACTCTTAATCTAGTCTCACTGCTACCCTTCTTACAGTACACTTGCGGCTTTAGTATACGCTGACCTCTACTTGTAACACTCTTGACATTGCCGAAGTTACTTACAAATGCACCTTCAATCTCATCTAACTTCTTCCAGATTTCTTTACTCATAATAGACCCCTTTAATTAATTTATGAGGTTATCTTATATGTAATTTATATCATTGTCAATTATTATTTGTCCGAAATAACCCCTCCTTTTTAAGACACGTAGGAGCTAATATAAGCCATTCTAAGAGCCGTTTATTTGGATATTAGCGACCCTGTAGGGTAGTGCCTCTTCGAGCCACTTCGCTCTTAGGGTGGCTATTTGACCTCTTCTCGAAGGGTTATAGTATAGGTCTTATATAGGATAAATCCCTATAAAATTAACAGGATTTTCAGGGTAACAGGAGGGAGGGTTATACATTACAGATAAGTTAGCAGATGCTTACTGTAGAAATACTATAAATAAAGGGTGAGTTACACACTTAAAGGGGGGAAATGTAATCAACAGAGTATAAAATTAGGGGTAAAACACCCTGTTAATTACATTTAATTCGATTTATTTTTACTAAAACACTTGACAAGGCGTTCCACGTGGAACTACTCTCTCATCTCTAATTTATTAAATATTGAATATAAGCCATTCTAAGCCACCCTAATAAGTGACCCAGTAGGGTAGTACAGGGTAGGCACTAAAAAGGCCGTCACGGGCTTGTATGGAGCTTCTAGGGCTATGTTTATATAGCACCTCTGCCCTAATCTTATTAACTACCATAATTATCGTAAATCCTTGTCAATTTACGCAAGAAAAGCCCTACATCTGTTTTATCGTACAATACATATTTAGTATCTCTTTCTAAGTAGCACCCATCTCTGTATGTATTCAGATTAGATACAACACCACTACCAACTTGTGAGAACTTGTATATAGTACTATTGTAGTCATGTGTATCACGGTAGTCTGGCTCTGTAATAGGGAATGGCTCATACACCCAGTCATTATCCCCGCAATTTTGGTATTTGATGTAAACTTGGCTATCTATTTCACATACATTTCCAGAATTATCTAACAACACTTCAGAGTATAGTACATTAGACATAGATAATAACGTATCTCTAGTTATTAATTTCATCTCTAGCATCCCCACATTTGAATGTAATTGTCCCATTATAGTCTTCCATTAAGTCCATATTAAAGTGTGTCCAGAATTCAGTCAAATTGAAAGTACGCTCCTCACCCACATGCAATACATACCCTTCGTTATCTCTTAGCATAAGAACTAACATACCCTTTTCAGGCTCTACCATTATCTTAGGGTAGCTAATATCCTTCTCATACTGTACTGCTGTTGTTGTAAAATTAGTCATTAGATAATCCCTCCATAAGTAGCCCAGAAATACACTTGGTAGCCTAGTGCTGTGGATGATACATAAGTATAGCTATAATCAGTATCAAAGACGTGTAATAGTGGCATTGGTAAGTTTATAGATTTACCCTTAATCAAACCTATACATAACACTAAGTAGTTAATAACACACACTGCGCTAATAGTAAATAAAATTGTTGTAATCATTGCTGCTCTCCTAGGTTAATATCATTCTGTTCTAATATGGAGTATACGTAATCTCTACTTTGTTGTAATGTTCCTTCTCCGCTATCCCCTAGTACACATCCATACGTCCCACAGGGTTGTATCCAGTTATCTAACACCTCAGAAGGCTCATTCTCAGCTATCTTAGTATCAATAATAGCTAGTAGGTTGTGTGTATTGTTTAGTTGTTGTTTATTCATTACTACCTCCCACTTCAATAATATTACTATCTCCTCCGCACCCATTAGAGAACTCTTTAGCCGCTGTGATAGCCATACGTACCGTATCCTCAGACATCTCACACATATCGTGTGCAAATAAGTTACCTAAAGCATAGTTTGTACCACAACCTGCTGCAGCATAAGGCTTCTTACTCTCCCCTACTTGGAAATCCTCTTCTACTTTAAACAACTCTCCGTCAATAGCCACTAGGAATACACCCCCAGTTTCTTCATTATTATTAACGGCAGTATAACCATGTTCCTTTAGAATACGCCTCCACATGGGGACTAGACAGGTGACTACATACCCGTATACATCAGTATTACGTAACTCACTTACCACGTCCTCACTATGATAACGTAGTACCTGTCCCATACGGTATGAACTGGTGAAGCCATAGCCAATACCATGTGTAATGAACACCTTGGGGTCAGCCCTATCTATAGAATTATAACCAGCAGACCCTTGTGAATCAGCACCTAATAACACCTTACCGTCTGGTGTTTTAACCCCTACTATGATTGTCATTATTTATCATCTCCTTCGTAATCTATATCTACATACTCCCATGTATCATCTACACTGTCAAGTTGCTGCTGTATATCAGTGCAATGGTATATAACACCACCTGTAATAATAGTCTTATAGTTACGGCAATCCCCTAGACATAGAGGCTGATCTGTAAGTGTACCTCTGTAGTAATACCCATATCTCCAGCAATCACCCTCTTGGTCGTAACCCTTAAATAATACTTGTTTCATTGTTTATCCTCCTCATATAATTTAATCATATCCCTTACAAATGCTAGTCTGTGTGGGTTTTTATGTAATGTTTTATTATTAACTTCACTATGGTATAAATCTCCTCCCCCAAAAGGATAACCTGAAGTACCATGTAAGGCATAGTATTTGTAAGGGATATACACAAAAAGGTGATGGCTACATATGCCCCAGTGATTGTCACACAACCCTATCTGTAAATCAATATCAGAAAATCTATTAAGAATACGTCCCCACCACGTCTTATCACGCTCTATAGCTAATATGTAATCCTTATAAAATTGATATGTTTCTTTGTTAATTGTCATATTACTCTCTCAATGTAAACTCTGAATGTACATAATCATACCAATGGCCACTGCTCTCTTCTGAGTATTTATAACTACTCATGAAATCAGATATATTTATCTCCTTCTGAGAAAGTTCATCTAAACAGCTACTACAGATATATCCATAAATATGTGAATAGTAATCACACATAATACTCTCACAGTTTGCTCTACTACAGGCTAATACACCCATATTATTCTCCATTATTTATACTAAAAATTAAATTGTGATGTGTATATTAGCATAGATGATTGTGGATGTAAAGGGTGAAATACATTA
>VMHT01107021.1_pt1 | contig 13026 bp, 32 predicted proteins | sample 4693611 | NCBI WGS metagenome assembly VMHT01 (sample SAMN12280063, study PRJNA550983) | marine metagenome | isolation source: seawater sampled from same location over 5 years 0.02-0.2 micron viral filtrate | place: USA: collected off the coast of southern California halfway between the port... ... | reverse complement strand
TGAAAGTAGGTGACTTAGTTAAACATTATCGAAGTAAGGACTATGGTGTCATAGTTCAGATTGAAACCAACACACGTTATCAGCAGACAACAAGATGGAAAGTTGCTTGGGGTAAATGGGGACACGTTGGTTGGATATATAATCCAAAACTGTTAGAGGTGATAAATGAAAGTAGGTGATTTAGTTACATTAACCAAAACAGGTGAAAATAACTTAGATAATATAGAACTGTCAGAAGGTGACAAGGCTATTCTTCTTAGCATATACGAGGGCGATGAGTCAAGTAACCGTACCAATCATGGAGACTTGTTTTACAAGATCATTATGTGCAAAAACAATAGAATAATCGAACACTTGTGGAGTTTTGAAATAAAAAAGTTTGAATAAAACTTTAATCACAATCGTATAGATACCACAAGAACACTTGGAGGTGATAAGTGGAAGTAGGTGATTTAGTAGTCCGTAATATGAATGGCTTGATCTTGAAAAGTATGAAAGGAGTAATACTATCTATTCGTCAAGTTGGTGGTGCAACCTATTATAAGATCGCTTGGTTCGGACAAGATGGCATATCTGACAACTGGACTGATAAGGAGTTCTGTCTCTTCCAAAGAGACTTGCCCGACAATACCCATCCATATGGTATTAATAGTCAGCCTTAACATTAAAAAACTTTTTTGAATAAAACAAAAACCACAAACGTATAGAATATACACAAGGAGAAATGATGATATACATTCGAGACTCAAAAACAAAAAAGAAGTATGCCCTTAAAGGCTTTACCGAACAAGACTACAATGATGGTTCTCGTGAGGCAGAGTTGTTTGGCAAGATATATGACTTGCTGATCAAGCACGACATTCAAGATGGAGAGATCATCAACAAAAAAGGAGAAAGGATAGACTTATGAAAAAATACGATCCAACTAAGCACTATCGTTCTAGTTCGAACTTTACAACCTGTTACACAGAACTGCCAAAAGGCAGAGTGATACTGGCAGTTGGAACTTATGGATTAGAAAGTGTGTTTAAAAAGCCCGATGGGGATGGCAGAACATTCAATAGCATAGAGGATGCTAGACAGTTTGCCGTGAGCAAGGGATATCTAGTAGAATATGATCCAAAGGAAGAGTTTAGAAAAGCATTAGATATGCAAATAAGTTTGAATAAAGCAAAAGAAACAAACGTATAGGAGATATGCAATGATGATTAGTTGTTATTACGAAAAGTTAATGAACGCACAGGATAAACTATCAGAGATTATTGAGAGCGATGTTACCGAGAGAACAGACTTGGAATGGGAACAATGGGTGGGTGATACCATCCGTATGTTATCAGAAGAGTTTGGTGTCTCTGTCATTGATCTAGACGAGTTCTATCAGTTTATCTAAGGAGAGTATATGTCTGCGCACAGGTATCCAGTTATGAGAGTAGGTGATCTAGTGAGAGTAAAGACTTCATTCAGTCAAAAACGTATCGGCACAGTCGCTATTGTGGTGGATGAAGATCCTTGGGGAGCAACGTTACGTTTTTCCGACGGGGAGAGAAGAGAGTATGATAAGAAAAAGTTGGAGGTAATAAGTGAAAGTAGGTGATTTAGTGAAAGACATTACAAATGGTTGGGTGGGGATTATAACTTACATTGATCACGACAATAACGTGCCTTTGTATCATATTGTTTTTCCGAGTAATCCATCCGAAGATGATGAATGGGTTTATGCCTCGCACTTCGAGGTGATCAGTGAAAGTAGGTGACTTAGTACAACTGTCGGCATACGGAAAGAAAAACACATATTATGCTTTTCGTAATGCTAAGTACGGCATTATCTTGGACATTGTAGATGATTCTGTGATAACGAGGGATGATACCTTTAAAGACGTTGTTTCTTATCGTGTTAGATGGTTCGACGAACAGGGCAATCCAATGAAACGAGCCAGACACCACCAAAGAATAATGTTAAAGTTTTTGAATAAAAAGAAGAGATCAAACGTATAGATTATGAACAACACAACAAAAGGATTATAAATGAATAAAGCATATCTTATAACAGTTACATACATTGAAGATAATCATTGGGAGTTTTACCTTACCACCACTATGGAAGATGCGATCAAACTGGCACACAACTATCTAAAAGGATACTATCAGTCGCTTATGGACAACTGTGGTTGGGAGCAAGATCAGCCTGTAACTGGCTTTGAACAACTGCAACAGTACCTAGGGCAAGACTGTGGTTACTTAGATGTTCAGATAATCGAAAAAAACTTTGAATAAAGTTTAGACTACAATCGTATAATATATACAACAAACAAGTACAAAGGAAAAAAGACAATGAAAGTATGGGTACTACAGATAAGAGAGAGTGGGGAAGAAGATCAAGTATATCTTTTCGACACTCAGGAGAAAGCAGAGCAGTCAGCACTTCGCCAACTTTGGGATTATGCCGAATGGAGAGTGGAGAACGCTGACGATCTTCCCGACACTTTAGACGAACTAGGGCGTTTAGTTGAGGATAGCGATTGGGGATACTACAACATTTACACTTCTGAGGTGAAATAATGGGCAGATTAGCATTTATAGACACAGAGACAACAGGACTTGATCCTGTCAGCAACGAGATTATCGAGATTGCTATCAAGATTATAGACACAGATGTCTATGGCACTAGCGAGAGCACAGACATAGAGTATCAGTTCGAGGGCAAGTTCAAGATCCGTAGGATGGACTTGGCAAGCCCAAAAGCACTAGAGATCAACGGATACAACGAAGAGGAGTGGAAAGACGCTTACAGTTGGAGCAAGCCTGCTTGTGAGCGATTACTTGAACGATTGAAAGGGTGTGTAGTAGTTGGGCACAATGTTCAGTTTGACATAGGATTTATTCGTGAAGAGTGTCGTAGGCAAGGTGTTTGGTGTCCTAGATTTCCAAACTTGGATACACAAGGTATGGCTAGGTTTCTGTGGGCTAACTTCAAGTCGGTATCTATGGACAACATACGAAAAGAACTACCACAGTGGTTCGACACAGAGGGATCACATCGGGCTATGAAAGACGTAAATGATTGTGTTACAATATGGAACTTGTTTAGAGAAGGTTGTTAAAAACAAAGGTGTGATACAGAATAGTATCGGGAATGGGTGGGCATAAAAAACTTTGAATAAAACAATCAACTGAAACGTATAGAAGATACAACACAACAACATTGGAGATATAATGACTGCACTTAAAATGGTAGGTATCTGCCTTATCTGTATGGCTTTTACAATCCCAATCATTCTTAGACACGAAAACAAGGATCAACAATGACTTATATATTCGAACCAAACAATGGCACAAGATACACAATCACAGCATTACCATCACCATCAAAGCCTGACTACTATATGTTTATGTTAGACTACTGGCAGACGTTTATGTATGTTCGTAAGGGCGATGTACCACACTGGACTTATGTTCAAGATAAGTTGAACATAACAGAGGGTGACGCAAAGCCACTAGTGACTTTCTTCAAAGAGTTTTGGATTGGGGTAGAACAATGAACAAAGGCGATCTAGTAAAAGTAAGTCAATACTTACCCAACCCACAGGCACGTTTTCGTATAGTAGGGCATGGCAACTGGGCAGAGGATTACAGATATATAGAAGTAAGCCAACTCAGAGATAAGACAGGTATAGTTATCTTAAACTCTGCTCTTGACACTGGGGTATATCACATTGCTTTTGGCAGTACAGTTGTCCGAGCCTATCACGATTACTTTACAAAGTTAATAAAAGTTTGAATAAAATAAATAACCGAACCGTATAGAATATGTAACCCAAACATTGGAGGACACAATGTCCAAGTTTGATCTCAATAAACATACTGCAAGACTGCTATTGTCAGAGCCATTCTTCGCTAGTATCTCACGACGTATTGACAAGACTGCTAGCACTGCCATTCCCACGGCTGGTGTTCGCCTTAACAAATCCACAGGCTACTTCGAGATGCTCTACAATCCAGAGTTCTTCGAGGGCTTACCCGATGTTCAAAAGTTGGGCGTTCTTAAACACGAGTTCTATCACTTGATCTTGCAACATACGACTAGTCGCAATCCCGATCCCGACGGTAAGGTTTCTAAGGCTTGGAATGTTGCTACTGACTTGTCTATCAACTCGCACCTTATGGGAGAGTTGCCTGAGAATGGTTGTATTCCTAGTCTAAAAGACAGTCCGTTCGAGGACTATCCTGTCGGACTATCAGCAGAAGCCTATCTCAAGATGATCAAGGATGATCCTCAGTTTCAGCCCGATAAAGGAGATGGTGATCCGTCCGATGGTGACGGAGAAATGCAAGGACAGGGTGGTGGCTTACCCGATACTCTCGATGATCACGGTGATTGGGCAGACGGTGACGGTGATGATGCCGACGCTAACGCTGTTGCTAGGGAACGATTGCGAGATATGTTGGACAAAGCAAGCAAGGATGCCAATCAACGTGGTTCTTGGGGTACTGTATCGTCAGAGGTTAGACAAGAGATCCAAAAGTTTCTTAACCCATCGATTGACTGGCGCAAAATGTTGCGTTACTTTATCAAGAGTTCTCGCAAGGCTAACAAGCGTTCTACTATCCGACGATTGAACAAACGTTATCCTCGTATCCATAGTGGGCACAAGGTTACTAGGGTAGCCAACATCGCTATCTCCATCGATCAATCAGGATCTGTCAGTGACTATATGCTCGCTCAGTTCTTTTCAGAACTCAACGAGTTATCCAAACTTGCTACCTTTACTGTCGTTCCTTTCGACACAGAGGTAAATGAAAACAAGGTGTTCGTATGGAAGAAAGGGCAGAACAGAGATTGGGAACGTGTCCTGTGTGGTGGCACTTGCTTTGACGCACCGACTAGGTATGTCAATCAGAACAACTTTGATGGACACATTGTTCTTACCGATATGTGCGCACCAAAGCCCATTCCTAGTAAATGTCAGCGTATGTGGATCACAGACGAGTCAGGCAAAGCACAGCAATACTTCGATACTAACGAGATTGTCTTGGCTATCAAAGATGCTCAAAGAGGATGATATGTCCAAAGACAAGTTCAAGTATAAGTGTAAATCCCCTTGTAAAATAGGGGATCTAGTACGCCTAGATACGGGTAAAGGCACATATAAAAACGCACTAGTGACAAAAAGATACGATGGGAGAATAGTTTTTGTACGCTACTTTATCGGTAGTAACGCAAGAGAGATAAAAATGATAGAAGAATACTTGTATTGTTTTTGAATAAAACTTATAACCCAAACGTATAGAATACATAACCCACAACAAAGAGAGGGAACAATGCTTTGGAAAGGTGACTTCATCGATAGAATACCAAATGATGAAAATGCAAAGGCTAAGATCGAGGAATACAAGGCTATTCACGGACAGTTAAGACTATGGGGCAGACACCCTAAGCGAAAGCAAGTAATGATTCAGAACGGACTTGTACCCAACTTTATGGGCGACATACCACACAGGTTAAGCACCGAGATAGTTATCTATCGTAACGAGAGTGGTATGACATTCAGACAGTTTCAAAACTTGCAAGTAGGCACTATGATCAGTACAAGACATTGGACACCCTGTCAGGGCTATCGACAATCAGAGATTGGAATAGTGTTAGATAAAAAAGGAAAGAACAAGATCAAGGTAGCACTGGGTGGTAGGGCACTATGGATAACTAGACAACACCTTGTCATATACAAATATGATAAAAGATAAAAAAACTTTGAATAAAACAAAACACTGAAACGTATAGATAATACAACACCAAACAAAGGAACACAACAAATGAAAATCAATGAATACTATGCCTTGAAAAAGGGCGACATTGTAAAGTTCAGCGACACAGGCAGTAACTGCATTGTAATGCACTTTGACACTACAGATTACCCAAAGTTTCACGGTGATCCACGTCAAGAGCCAAACAGTGACGAGAGTCTATGTGTTATCTTTGTAGAGGATAACTATCGAGTCATAGGACATCGTAAAGAGTTTGGTTACATAAGTCGAAAAAACTTTGAATAAAACAAAACACTCAATCGTATAGATAGTACAACACCAAACAACGAGGTTCAAAAATGAGATATACATATCTTGTAGGCACAGACGAGCAACTTAGCGACTTTCAAGGGCAAGAGTTCTCAAATCTTTCAGACGCAAGACAATGTGCTGACAATCACGATCTGCTTATTCTTGAGTTACAATGGGAGTTCTCAGACTCTGAGTTAATAAAATAAAAAAAACTTTGAATAAAACAAATAACTGAAACGTATATAAAGTATAACAAACAACAACAACCAACGAGGTACAAAATGGCTATTCCATTCTCTTCATTCATTAAAACAGCACCATTCGTTCTTAAAATAAAAAAGCCTGTCCTTATTCGAGGACGGCACGGTATCGGCAAGTCCGAGACTGTCTATCAAGTAGCAGAGTCTATGGGCTTACCAGTAGTCGAGCGTCGAGCCAGTCAGATGACAGAGGGCGACTTGCTAGGACTACCCGACAATCGTGATGTTGTCGTCAATGGTATCAAGGCTACCACTTTCAATCCACCCGATTGGTTTGTTACTGCTTGTACCGAGCCAGTAGTCCTATTCTTCGACGAGATTGACAGAGCAACAATGGAAGTACGTCAAGGTATCTTTGAACTTACCGATAGTCGCAAGATCAACGGACACTATCTACATCCTGAGACAGTTATTATGGGTGCAGTCAATGGTGGAGAGCACGGTGCGCAATACCAAGTAGGTGAGTTTGATCCCGCAGAACTCGATAGATGGACTGTGTTCGACTTAGAGCCTACCACCGAGGACTTTTTACACTGGGCTAAGGGTAAGATTGACGATATGGTATGGGATTTTATCAACCACAATCACAATCACCTTATCCACACTGATGACTACGAGCCTAACAAGGTATATCCTACACCTAGATCGTGGGTACGTTTCGATGAATGTCTTGTCGGTGGTGACTTGCTCGATAAGAGCGATCAAGAGTCCAATGCTATTGTATTCAACTTGGCTCAAGGGTTCGTCGGACTAGAGGGCGCAGTAGCGTTTATCGACTTCCGTAAAAACTATGACAGACAGGTAACTATCGAACACCTACTAGACGAAGGACGTTTTGATAAAGTCAGTGACTGGGGTATCAATGAACATCTCGCTATGGTAGAGAAGTTCGAGAACAAGGACGCGTTCTCTAAGCGTATGAACAAGACAAGGGTACAGAACCTTATCGACTATCTCGATATGATACCGTCTGAATGTGCTATGAAGTTATGGACATTGTTGTCATCCGATGGTATCGATGAAGATAATATGCTAGACATTCACGGAGGCACTACCACCAAAGGTGATCCAGTATCGACTATCCTAGTCAGAATGTACGAGGGCTAAGAGTCCGACAGTGTGGGGGTTATCACAATCCCCACAATCTTTTTTAAACTTTTTTTGAATAAACTTTAAACAACAAACGTATAGATAGTACAACAAACAACACAAAGGAAAGAAGTTATGAAAACTTACAAAGTCTTAGTATGGCACGATTATAGAGCAACAGACACTTATGTAGTAGAGGTACAAGCATCCTCAGTGGAAGATGCTATGGTTCTAGCAGAAGAGGAAGTTCAAAATGGCAATGGTGACATATATTCTGATCACGTACGAATGGATGAGTCATTCGACGCTAGCGAGAATAATGTAGAACTAGTGGAAGAATAATAAAAAAACTTTGAATAAACTTTAAACAACAAACGTATAGATAATACAACCTACAACAAAGGACAATACAATGAAAGGTTTATCATCATCACCAAGCGTCGCTAACAACAGTCGTTCAAAAGCGACTTGTTCATTCTGCCGATCACCCGAACACAGGGTAACCGATTGCCCACACGTCAAGCCTATATGGGATAGGTTACAACTGGGTGAGATCCCTTTGGGTTATATGAGTCAAGTATCTGACAACGACACTAGTGGGCAAGCAAGTTGGCGACAAGGACATTCTTATTGGCGCAGTCCGTTATCAACTTACTATTCGCTTGGTAACAACTGGGGCGAACTATACAAGTTAGCAGAAAAGTCTTATGGATCTTGGGAAAGAGCGCAACAAAGAGCAAGTGAAAAAGACAAGCCAAAGGGTAAGCGAAAAAGATTGACAACCTGTGGATACTGCAAGGAGACAGGACACACTAGGGCAAAATGCGATCACCTTGTCTTTCACAAAGACATACTAGTTCAAGCAAACCGTAACTTTCGTAAATGGTTTTATGAAGAGTATGTCGTAAAACAGGGATTATCTACTGGCTCTATTGTCGCTTTTGACTTTGTTAAATCTTCGTCGTCTTGGAACAATCAGAGTGTTAAACGAACTCGTATTCAAACCCTTGTCACCGATATAAACTGGGATAGTATTAACTTGCTATCGATGTTAGACTTGGACGCTTTTAAGACTGATTGGACTACCTCGATAGATGGCGCAAAACAAGAGCGACTTAATAACATTCGTGACTTTCTAAGATCCAAAGTTCTACTCAAAATACCATCTACTTCGTTGTCTGGTTGTGATATTAGCCGACGATATGGTTCAAAAGACTTACCATCTTATGGTATCAACCTACCTATGTTTATCCCACAATCAACTCAGCATCACAGAGATTCAGACTATTATGAACTATTGAACTTTGATAACCAAGATAAGGTTGGTTGGAACGGAAACAAAGTAGAGAATGTAACTATTGTTCAACCTGCACCACAGGTTCTAGCAGATGACTGGGTAGATGGGTACAGCGATGAAATGTCAGTCATATTCAAAAAGTTTTCACAAGCACAGTTAGAACATTACGGTGTTATCGAGCATATCAAAGACTGGGCTAGTAAAACTGTATAAAGTTTGAATAAACTAGTTACCCTAAACGTATAGATAGTGAAAGCAATAAAGCAAGTAACTATCTATCAAGGGGTAAAGGTTATGAAAAAACAAAAGACAAAAAAGGTTAAGACTCGTAACTGGTTGGCAGTACAAGCGTTCCAAAGATCAGGTGCTGGCAAACACAAAGACAAGTCAAAATACACACGAAAACAAAAGCATAAAAAACAAAGGATAGCACAATGACAAAGCAAGTTATTACACTCGTATTGAAAACAGATATAGACTCTTCAACCTTGCTAGATATAGCACACCAACTTGGCGAACTCATTGTTGAACAAGTAGAGTCTTATGGCGAGGATGCCGTATGTATCGAGGATGAAACGTCTGTTGAAACAAAATAAGAAAACTTTGAATAAAGATTGAACTTGAAACGTATAAGAAGTATAACCGACAAACACAAGGACAATACAATGCCAGTAGTAAAGCAAGTAACATACTATTCATTCAATGAACTATCAGAACAAGTACAACAAAGAGTCTTAAACACAGTTAGAGAATGGGATCATCTATTCTTAGTAGAAGAAGAGTTTATTCTCCAAGACTTTCGGGAACGACACCCACACATTCACAATATGGACATAGTCTATTCGGGCTTTTGTAGTCAAGGCGATGGTGCGTCATTCACTGGGTATATCGATGGTGACTGGGCTATCAATAACTTACTATCAGACGAACTCAAAGCCATTGTAAGAGACTTAGATTGTAACTTTGAACGACTAAATAGCAGATACTGTCACGAAAACACTGTATCTACCCACTTAGAGGATGTAACTTGGGCAGATCATATCGAGCAAAGCGATAAACTAAGAGACTCTATGCTAGAACAGTATTATGACGATATAACCAATGCTATCGAGGAATACCGACTTGAACTATGCCATACTCTTTATAGGGAACTAGAGCAAGCCTATGAACATTGCCATAGTGACGAAAACCTTAAAGAACTGATACTAGTCAATGACTATCTATTCGACATTGACGGTAACTTTGAATAAAGTTAAAAAACTTTGAATAAAACATTAAACCCATTCGTATAATAAGTACAACAAACAACACAAGGACAATACAATGACTGTCACCTTACTAGCACATAACATTCAATGGGATACGGATGGTAGCGATACCATAGCACAAAGTCTCCCAACAAGTCTAGAAGTAAAGATTGATCTCCTAGAGATAGAGGATTGGGGTAACACGAACCAACAGATATGTAACCAACTATCGGATGTTACTGGGTGGTGTGTCACAGACTACACTCTACAAGGTTATAAAAAAACTTTGAATAAAACTTATAACTCAAACGTATAAACAATACAACCAACAAACACAGGACAAAAACAATGACTACTATTATTGACTTTAATCTAAAAAGAATGGAAGGGTGCGATCAGGCACTTGTAACACACAACGGTAACTACTATGTGGTATCTTATTCTTATGCACCTAGGCTATCAGAACCTGAGACTTTTATCTTTAAGTGTGATAAGAACGGTACTATCACAGATTGGCGAGAAGTAGGTGGTACAAGGTACGCTACACTTGACGAAGTCATAGCAGATATGGACGATCATCTCTATTCTCCCGAACACCTAGCCTTTTTAGGACAAGGTGCTTAAAAAAGTTTGAATAAAACTGAACACTCAATCGTATAGAAGATACATAACAACACAAGGGATCACAATGACTTTCACAAAAGAACAAGTAAAGAATATGGCAAACGTTAATAGGATGTTCCAGTTAAAACGAATAGCAGAGAACAACGGTAGTTACTTCTTTTCAGAGGGTGCTATGCGATCCTTTCAATCACGTATTCACGATGCAGTTTATGGTGGCTGTGTATTCGTGACAAGCGAGAAGAACCGTTCGTGGCGATACGAATACCCTAGACTATACACTGTGCGATATATGGACAGCAAAGGGAATACTCACACAATCGGTGAGTTTCAGGGATTCGACACAAGATCAAAGGCTCACACATTCGCTCAAAACCTAGGTATCGAGATTGAGCAAGTGCGCCTTACCACTCATTAACCCCGAACCATTCGGGCTATTTTTCCTCTCCCAAAAAAAACTTAAACTATTTTTGAATAAAAGAATACAGTTAGACGTATAGAATATGTAACCCAAACAACACAGGAAACAACAATGTCATCATACTATGAAGAACGAGAGCAAAAACTACAAGAGATAGTCTCAGAATACAATAATACAGATATGTCTCTTGCATACTTTATGTGCGAGATGGCATGCCAGTGTTTCGATGGCATCTCAGATAGTGATTGCTTAGATTGGTTTGTAGAGCAAGGTTACTTCGATACTACAGAAGAAGCATTAGAATACTATGACAATAACTAAAAAAAGTTTGAATAAAAGAATACAACCAAACGTATAGAATATGTAACCCAAACAAAGGACAGTAACAATGACAAACATTATTGACAGACTACCAAGCAAAGAAGAGTTAATAAGACTTATCCAGTCAATCCAAGAACAAGACTTATCCAGTCTCAGTCTCGAAGAGGACGAGTTTATCGATATAACCGTTGCAAGCAATGGAGATGATCCCAACGATTGGGGCTTTCAGACAGGCGATAACTCTTATAGTGGTGCTTGCTACTTCTATCGACATTGGGCAATAGGCTATATCGATGATCAAACAGATCCAAAGGAACTAGCACTAGAACTACTTGATCAGTTAGAAGAACTCGTTGCTTACGAACAACTAGACTGTTAGTAAAAAAAGTTGAATATATTTTGAATAAAAGAATAACCACAAACGTATAATAAGTATAACCAACAACAAAAGGACACAAGACAATGAATGTACTTGAAACAACGGCTACCTTATCAGTTATAGCATTTGCGCTATTTTTTCCCACCCAATCAGATAATGCACCCATTGCAAAGGTAGAGATACCACATAGTGAGGTTGAGATTGAATATGTGGATACTACAATATGGAATAGATGGGTATTCGATACGGACACAACGATAGAATATATGTTCTTTAACAATGAAACAGGCGAGATAACATACATTCGCCCACCAAACAAAGAGGAACTAGAACAAGCGAGAGTCATAGACAATATGTCAGATCAAGAGATTGTCGCTATGCACGAAACAATAGAGCAACAGTAACAAAAGGAATAGCAATGGACTTAACAACTACCTTCATTATTTTACAAACAGGTTGGGATATATTCTTAATGGTGATCTTCTCAATCATCGTGGCTATCGGGGTAGGATTGCTAGTCGTGTTCTTCCAAGACAAGATAACATAAAAAACTTTGAATAAAACTTGAATGACAATCGTATAGAATACATAACCAATAAGACAAGGACATTAATAATGCGCTTTTCAAACAACAATACAACAATGCTATTCAGAACAGGAACTCAAAAAGGTGAGGAGTATATCAAGTTACATACAGGAGGCTATCCCGAAAGCACAATCCACAAGGGATGTAAAGAGACATTCCGAAAAGAGACAGGTATCATCACCTTTGAAAAGCGTGGGAAAGTCAGGCTATCAGAACGACAGATAAAACTTTTGAATGATTTTTTGAATAAACAATAACACTCATTCGTATAAACAATACAACCAACAACACAAGGACAATGCAATGAAAAGAACAAACAATAGTGGTGTAGCAAAGGCATGGGCAAACAACGAACAAGCAAGATCAAACAATGGCAACTATTCCACAGATGGCAATAAACTATTCTCTTATAGTACAATGATCGGCTTTACAAGCCCAGAAGGCAAGAAGGTATTGTTAGAATATACTGCTAGGACAGGAAACTTCTTATCAATGACAACCAGTAGCAAGCATATTCCACCAGCAAGAACATTCGCTACAACCACGATCAACCCGACACACTTTCAGAATACAGATAAAAACTTTTAAAAACTTTGAATAAAGATTGAACCTTATCCGTATAATAGATGTAACCAATAAGACAAGGACAACACAATGACACTTATTCGAGTAAAAGTAAAAGACGGCACAAACCATAACCAAAAACAAGGTGTGATCAATGCCAGTCAAGTGGTAATGTATGAGGAAAGTA
>VMHT01111554.1_pt1:10000-13027 | contig 13027 bp, 10 predicted proteins | sample 4693611 | NCBI WGS metagenome assembly VMHT01 (sample SAMN12280063, study PRJNA550983) | marine metagenome | isolation source: seawater sampled from same location over 5 years 0.02-0.2 micron viral filtrate | place: USA: collected off the coast of southern California halfway between the... | reverse complement strand
GCCGTAGGTTCAAATCCTACTATCCCGATTTAACAACTAAGAAATATTTTAATTTTACAAATTATATTTTCAAGTCATATACGGAAATTTGTTCGATTATTTATAAACTTTTTTTCGATAAAATCAAAAATCGTGTATAATATATTATGAAAACTCGTATTTAACAAATAGATAAACATATTAACTATTTTTTATTTTTTATGAGAGTTTCATAGATTTCCGTCTCCCAAAAGGAGAAAATCAATGGCAATAAGCTCAACAGAGCGTCGTTCAAAAAACGTACAAGTTTTTGTAGAAAAAGACGCTGTCGAAACTAGTTTCGCAAAATGGGCCCAACCAGGACATTTTTCAAGAACTTTAGCTAAAGGTCCAAAAACAACTACATGGATTTGGAACTTACATGCTGATGCTCATGATTTTGATAGTCAAACAAGCTCATTAGAAGAAGTTTCTCGTAAAATTTTCAGTGCACATTTTGGTCAATTAGCAATCATCTTTTTATGGATTAGTGGAATGCATTTCCATGGTGCATATTTTTCTAATTACTCTGCTTGGTTAACAGATCCAATAGGTATTAAACAAAGTTCACAAGTAGTTTGGCCTATTGTTGGTCAAGAAATTCTAAACGCTGACGTTGGTGGTAATTTCCAAGGTGTTCAAACGACATCAGGTTGGTTCCAAATGTGGCGAGCAGAAGGAATTACTAGCGAAGTAGAATTATATTGGACTGCAATTGGTGGATTAGCAATGTCAGCAATTATGTTATTTGCTGGTTGGTTCCATTATCATAAAGCAGCTCCAAAATTAGAGTGGTTCCAAAATGCGGAATCAATGATGAATCATCACTTAGCTGGTTTATTAGGATTAGGCTGTTTATCATGGTCTGGTCATCAAATTCATATCGCATTACCAATTAATAAATTATTAGATGCAGGAGTTTCACCACAAGAAATTCCTTTACCACATGAATTCTTAATTAACCGTGATTTAATGGCACAGTTATACCCAAGTTTTAGTAAAGGTTTAGCACCATTTTTTAGTGGTAACTGGGGTGAATATTCTGATTTTTTAACATTTAAAGGTGGTTTAAACCCTGTAACAGGTGGCTTATGGTTAAGTGATATTGCACACCATCACTTAGCATTATCAGTTTTATTTATTATTGCTGGTCATATGTACCGTACAAATTGGGGTATTGGCCATAATATGAAAGAAATCTTAGAAGCTCATAAAGGTCCATTTACTGGTGAAGGCCATAAAGGACTATATGAAATTTTAACAACATCATGGCATGCTCAATTAGCTATTAATTTAGCAATGATGGGATCATTAAGTATTATAGTAGCACACCATATGTATGCAATGCCTCCGTACCCTTATATTGCAACAGATTACGCTACACAATTATCTTTATTTACACACCATATGTGGATTGGTGGTTTTTGTGTAGTTGGTGGTGCAGCTCATGGTGCAATCTTTATGGTTCGTGACTATACTCCAGCAAATAATTACAATAATTTGTTAGATCGTGTATTACGACACAGAGATGCAATTATTTCACACTTAAATTGGGTTTGTATCTTCTTAGGTTGTCATGCATTTGGATTCTATATTCATAATGATACTATGCGAGCATTAGGTCGACCTCAAGATATGTTCTCAGATAAAGCAATTCAATTGCAACCAATTTTTGCACAATGGATTCAAAATATTCATTTATTAGCACCTGGAACAACAGCACCAAACGCTTTAGCAACAACAAGTTATGCTTTTGGGGGTGACGTTATTGAAGTTGGTGGTAAAATTGCAATGATGCCAATTAAATTAGGTACTGCTGATTTTATGGTACACCATATTCATGCATTTACAATTCATGTAACAGTATTAATTTTACTAAAAGGTGTATTATATGCACGTAGTTCAAAATTAATTCCGGATAAAGCGAATTTAGGTTTCCGCTTCCCTTGTGATGGTCCAGGTCGTGGTGGTACATGTCAAAGTTCAAGTTGGGATCATGTATTTTTAGGCTTATTCTGGATGTATAATTCAATTTCAGTTGTAATCTTCCATTTCAGTTGGAAAATGCAATCTGATGTTTGGGGAACAATTACACCAGACGGTGCTATTTCACATATTACAGGTGGTAACTTTGCACAAAGTTCAATTACAATTAATGGTTGGTTACGTGATTTCTTATGGTCACAAGCTTCTCAAGTAATTCAATCATATGGTTCAGCATCTTCAGCATATGGTTTAATTTTCTTAGGCGCACATTTCATTTGGGCATTTAGTTTAATGTTCTTATTCAGTGGTCGTGGTTATTGGCAAGAATTAATTGAATCAATTGTATGGGCACATAATAAACTAAACTTTGCTCCTACTATTCAACCAAGAGCATTAAGTATTACTCAAGGTCGAGCAGTTGGGTTAGCACATTATTTATTAGGTGGTATTGGAACAACTTGGGCATTCTTCCTAGCTCGTTCTATTTCGATTACTTAAAAAATTAAGAATCCTTTAAAATTACAAACATGAAGTTACGTAAGTTTTTATAAAGAACTTAGTAAAAGAAATGTTTTACGTTCAATTTTATTCACAACTATAAATTATAAAAAAAGGTATCTAACGATTATGGCAACTAAATTTCCAAAGTTTAGCCAAGCCCTTGCGCAAGATCCAGCAACTAGAAGAATTTGGTATGGTATTGCTACAGCTCATGATTTAGAAGCTCATGACGGTATGACTGAAGAAAATCTATACCAAAAGATTTTTGCATCACATTTTGGTCATCTTGCAATTATTTTCCTTTGGACTGCAGGAAATTTATTCCATGTAGCATGGCAAGGTAATTTTGAAAAATGGGTTTCAAACCCATTAAAAACGCGTCCAATTGCACATGCAATTTGGGATCCACATTTTGGTGAAGCAGCATTAAAAGCATTTAGTAAGAAAAATACATATCCGGTAAACATTACATTCGCAGGTTTATATCAATGGTGGTACACAATTGGTTTTAGAACAAATCAA
>VMHT01049498.1_pt1 | contig 13027 bp, 17 predicted proteins | sample 4693611 | NCBI WGS metagenome assembly VMHT01 (sample SAMN12280063, study PRJNA550983) | marine metagenome | isolation source: seawater sampled from same location over 5 years 0.02-0.2 micron viral filtrate | place: USA: collected off the coast of southern California halfway between the port... ... | reverse complement strand
TTTACAACACCCCCCCCTGTTCTCCACAGCTCGTAAGTAACTACCCCCATAAAAATTTTTTTCTTCTTTTTTCTTCCTCTCATTTAGGGGTGGCACTGTGCCGTAGTAAATAAGATTAAATGATATATTCTTTCTGATATATTAGGGTGGCACTGTGCCGTAGGGGAGGGTGGCAGTGTGCCGTACCCCCCACGTCAGATTGTCACCCCTTGCAGACCGCTCCGCCCTGTGTCATATTTGCAACAGAGGAGATAACAAAATCGGTTGAGCGTTTCTCCTCCTTGACGCTCCCGACGGTGGGGCGGGCTTCTTTCCCTTTCGGCTCGCCCCATCATAACAAGGAGAGAGAGATGGAAAAAGAAAACATGTCTGTTGAGGAGCTATTGCTTGCCATTGCTCTCGACCCCGTATTATTCGTTGAGTCTATCTTGCAGGCTAGTCCAGAGGAGTGGCAGCGTAATGCTCTGTATGCTGTGCGGGACAATGACCGCGTAGCCATCCGCTCTGGTCACGGTATCGGCAAGACTGCATTTCTTTCATGGTTGATACTCTGGTGGGTATTGACACGCTCACCCAGTCGGATAGCATGTACTGCCAACACTGCTAGTCAGTTGTCAGACATTTTATGGGCAGAGGTCGCAAAGTGGCATCGTCGTATGCCAGAGGGCCTGAAAGAACTAATTGAAGTGAAGTCTGACAAAGTTGAGCTTAGTGGGCAGGACAGTTTCGCTGTCGCCCGAACTGCACGTCGTGAAACTCCAGAGGCGCTGCAAGGTTTCCACTCACCCAATATGCTGTTCTTGATTGATGAGGCATCTGGTGTGGACGACATTATCTTCGAGGTCGGAGAGGGTGCGATGTCCACCGAGGGTGCGAAGACTGTGATGACGGGCAACCCGACTCGCACGTCTGGTTACTTCTATGAAGCCTTCAATAAGATGAGAGATAGGTTCTTTACAATGAAGGTCGCATCATCTGATAGTACTCAGGTGAGTAAAACCTTCATGGAGGATATGAAACTCAAGTATGGCGAAGACAGCAACATCTACAGAGTTCGTGTTCTTGGAGAGTGGCCTGAAGCCGACGACGACGTGGTTGTACCACTGCACCTCTTGCAGTCAGCATCCACGCGAGAGCAGGAAGCAGCAGAAACCACCCCCGTTGTATGGGGTCTTGACGTGGCACGTTTCGGTACGGACAAAACAGCTCTATGCAAACGCAAGGGTAATGTTGTAACAGAGCCTATCAAAACTTGGCGCAACAAAGACCTTATGGAAGTATGCGGGATTATCCTCAATGAATATGAAACGACTCGATGGGGCGACCGTCCTGCTGAAATACTGGTTGATAGTATCGGTCTTGGTGCTGGCGTTGTTGACCGCCTCATGGAACTTGACCTTCCTGTGCGCGGTATCAACGTCGCAGAGTCCCCTGCAATGGGAGACAGATATGGGCGTTTACGAGATGAGTTGTGGTTTCTCGCAAAAGAATGGTTCGAGTCGCGGGACTGCACCATTCCGCCGCAAGAGGAGCTAATAGACGACCTGTCGAAGCCACGCTTTAAGTTTACCTCCAATGGTAAGCTGAAGGTTGAGAGCAAAGACGAGATGAAGCGTCGCGGCCTAAATTCACCTGACCTTGCAGACTCCTTCTGCCTGACCTTCGCTGGTCGTGCCAGCATCGGCAAAGATGGCTCACGGCACAAATGGAACAGGTCAATAAATTATGAGAAAGCGAACTGGGTAGTCTGATGGCATATATTGAGTTTGAAGAAGATACAGATGACTTTGACATCTTGGTTGCTACCCTTGATGGCCTGAATGGTCTTGGCACTGACTGGGATGACCTGTTGAACTTGACCTTGCTTGCATCTGCGTATTGTGGTCAAATGGCGGAGATTTCGCCTGACGAATACATGGAGATTGTTTCGTCCATCCGCGTTACGGAAGATGGCATTTACGGAGAGGCTTGATGGCTAAGAAGGTTGTAACTACGTTTGAGGTGCGAACACCAGTGCGTCGCCGTCATAAAAAACGTGGTCTGCACATTCGTAAGAAGCTCGGCCCGAAAAGCAATATGAGGATTCGCTAATGGCTGGCGAAACATACAAAATTAAAAAGGGGGATACTCTAGGAAAGATAGCCAAGAGACACAATACCACTGTGTCGAAACTTGCCGAGCTAAATGATATAGAAGACGTAAACAAAATTTATGCTGGTAAAACAATAAAACTAAAAGAAGTGCCAAAGAAAACAAAAAAAGTAAAAAGAAAAAAGAAGACAGAGAAAAAAGGGGAAAAGGAATATTTCAATCCTCTTCCGTCTAATGCTCTTCCATTTTTGCTTTACAAAGCTGGCGCAAAACTTGGTTTGCCAGAAAGCCAAATAAATTATAACGCAATTAAGGGGATGTCTCCTGAAGCAAAAGATGTCATGTTTCAGGCAATAGAGAGCGCTGCCAAGAGAGGCTCTTCTTCTGTTGGCTATCAAGACTATCCTACCGCTAAGGGAGGCGAGAAGGCTCTTGACTTTATTACACCCCCAAAGGAAGAGTCTCCAGCTTTTGTTCAGTCTGGATTTTTAGGTTCGCTTGGAGACACTTTAAGCAACTATGCTAGATTATATGCAGCTTCTGCTACAGACCCAGTTAAAGAAGTTGCTTCCCTTTTAGGTAAATTTAACTTTGAGCCAGATGGTTCTGGTGGCTATTATATATCGGATGATTATAATTTTCATTATGCCCCTGAGTTTAATGTTGATGGGAAAGGTGCATCGGTGGACGTTCCACTTACAAAAGAAGGGGGATTTAGTTTTCCAATTAAGGGGCTTTTGCAAAGACAAAAGCGCAAAGAAAAACTACCAGCATTATCTGCTGGATTGTTGGCGATGTAGGAGATAGTAATGGCTATTGTTTATCGTGGTGAGCGTTTTGCTGGTTACAACAAACCGAAGCGCACCCCCAAGCATCCGAAGAAGAGCCATGCGGTTCTAGCAAAAGAAGGTGACAAGATTCGCCTCATTCGTTTTGGTCAGCAAGGTGTGCGTGGTGCTGGCAAAAATCCAAAGACTGCAAAAGACAAAGCGCGTAAGCGTTCTTATTATGCGCGTCACAACGCACAAGGTAAGCCGACAAGTAAGTTGTCTGCAAAATACTGGTCACATAAAGTTAAGTGGTAGGAGTTAGATATGCCAAACGTAGCAGGAAAAAAGTTCCCTTACACCAAGAAGGGTAAAACAGCAGCGAAGTCTTATGCAAGTAAGATGGGCAAAAAGGTAGTCAAGAAAAAAGCTACTAAGAAGAAAAAATAATGTATGTTACTGTTTACACACGTAACCGTGCCGCCGAGAAAGCAGCAGCACTGGAAGCGGAGAAAGTAGCTAAGAAGGCTGCACCTAAGAAACGTGGTCGCCCACGCAAACAGAGGACAGAGAAATGATTTGCCCACATTGCGGATACCCCAATCCAAATGGTTACACAGAGCGTTGCAAAAGCTGTCGCAAGCCGCTAAGTGAAGCTCCTGTTGTTAAGGAAAAGCCTAAAGTAGCTAAAGTAGCTAAAACGGCTAAAAAGGCTAAAGTATCTAAGAAAGCATAGTTATGGCTAAAATGGACGACATTGAGTTTCAGGGCATTGTTCGCAATGAGATTGAACAAGCGCTAGGTCACTACGATACGGAGTACTCGCAAGACCGTATCGACGCGATGGACTATTACTTGGGCGAACCGTTTGGCAATGAACAGCCAGACCGCTCTCAAGTTGTTAGCACCGAAGTATCTGACACTATCGAACACATCATGCCGTCCTTGATGCGTATCTTTACGCAGTCTGAAGAGTATGTGCGTTTCGCACCTCACGGGCCAGAAGATGTAGCTGTGGCCGAACAAGCCAGTGATTATTGCAACTGGGTTATCAATAACGATAACCGTGGTTTTGAAATCATGCACAACTGGTTCAAGGATGCTTTGATTCTGAAGAACGGTGTCGTTAAGTTTTACTGGGATGAGAAGACAGATATTGAGACAGAAGAATATGCTGACCTCAATGACGAAGAACTGACCATCATTCTTGCAGACCCAGAAGTGGAGATTGTCGAGCAAGACGAACGCACCATCGGTGAGGACATGATTACCCCTGATGGTATGATGATTCCTGCTCCTGTGCTGTATGACATCAAAGTTAAGCGCACCAAGACAGACGGCAAGGTCTGCATTGAGAATGTGCCACCAGAAGAGTTTTTGATTACGAGCCGCGCTAAGTCTCTTGAGGATGCAGACTTTGTAGCGCACCGCTCGTCAATGTCTGTCAGTGACCTTGTGCAGATGGGTTACAGCAGAGATGAGATAGAAAAATATGCAGGAGTCTCGGATGTTGAAACGTCAGAAGAAAGAACCAGCAGGTTTGAAGACCTTGAAGGAGGCGCTCCTTACGACAGCCTTGACCCGACCATGCGCGATGTTCTCGTTACGGAATGTTATATTCGTTCTGACTATGATGGGGACGGGGTGGCTGAGTTTCGTCGTGTTCTTACAGTAGGTAATGGCTATCACGTTCTTGAAAACGAAGAGTGTGACCAAATCCCATTTGCTATCCTGTCACCTATCCTGATGCCGCACCGTGCGATTGGTCGCTCGGTTGCAGAGCTTGTAATGGATGTGCAGCTTATCAAGTCAACCTTGATGCGTCAGTTGCTCGACAACATCTACAACACTAACAATGCCCGTGTTGTTGCTGTTGAAGGCCAAGTAAATCTTGATGACTTGTTGACGAACCGCCCCGGCGGCATCGTTCGTACTCGTACCGCAGGGGCGGTTCAGCCTCTTCAAGTTCCCGAAGTTTCTTCTTCTGTCTTCCCTGCGCTGAACTACATGGACAGTGTGCGTGAGCAGCGTACTGGCATCAGCAAGCAATCTATGGGGCTTGATGCAGACGCATTGCAGTCCACTACCGCTACTGCTGTGGCTGCTATGCAAGCTGCCTCGCAAGGCAAGATTGAGATGATTGCTCGCGTTTTTGCCGAGACAGGTGTACGCGCCTTGTTCCGTGGCATCCTGCACTTGGTTACGAAGTATCAAAACAAAGAGAAGATTATTCGCCTGCGTAATAACTTCGTGACAATGGACCCGCGTCAGTGGGACAATATGTACGATGTGCAGATTAACGTAGGTCTTGGCACTGGTCAGCGTGAGCAACAGCTTGCTACTCTGTTCCAGATTGCTGCCAAGCAAGAGGGAATCATGGCGACAATGGGGCCAAACAATCCGATTGTTACACCCATCCAATATCGCAATACGCTGTCTAAAATCGCAGAGCTTTCTGGCTTCAAAGATGCCAGCGAGTTCTTCCAAGACCCGCGTAATGCTCCACCGCCCCCACCGCAACAGCAAGGCCCGAATCCACAAATGCAAATGGAGATGGCTAAAGCTGAAAATGAATTGGCTCTCAAGCGTGAGAAGATGCAACTTGAGTTGCAGTTTGAGCGTGAGAAGATGGCTGCTGAGTTGGACTTGCGCCGTCAAGAGTTGGAGTTTGAGCGTCAGTTACGTTTGGAGAAGCTGCGCTCAGATATTGAGACATCTGTTAATCTGCCGAGGGTATAACTATGGCTGTTCCTCAAACATTGTCTTTTGAGGAATTGCAGGACATTTTGAATGTCGCTGCACCTACTGGCGTATCTGCGCCTAGTATTACGGCTGCACCCCCCACGCTTGCCACACCGCAGACTGCTGGCTCTTCTATTGCGTACATAGACCGTCCGTCTTTTACGCAAGCATATAGCCCAGAGAACTTGCCAGAGTTTATGAAGGACTTTGAGCAGATTAGCCCAACACTGTTTGCTCCTAGTCAGGGTGTGTTTGGTCAAGCTCCAGATGTTGACACAATACAGCCATTGATGCCGCAGCAATATGTTGATGAGTATGCTGACCTTGAGAGAGCCTTTCAGGAAAGCATCGCATTAGACCCGACTATGTTTGGCGACATGTATCGTAGTGGTTTGTATATGCCTGTGCAGACTCTACCTAGCGCACCAGAGGATGAGCCATTTGACTTGGCTGGTTCTCTTGCAGCAGCAGAGGCTTTGCGTCAAATTTATCCGATTGCTGAAGAGCCTCTTGGTGAAGTTGAGGAAGCTATTAAGCGTGGTGTTGTTGACCCCACTGAAGAGTTTATACAGCAAAAAATGCTCGACCCTACAGAGGATGCCTTCAAAGCTGTTGCTGACCCAGTGGAAGAGTTCGTGCAGCAGTATGCGTTAGACCCCACAGAAGATGTATTAAAAGCTCCGTTGCAGGCTGCTGAAAAAGCACTAGAGCCTGTAGTAGAGGCCATTGATATTGCGATTGATACACCAGAGCCTATCAAGAAAATTGAAGATGTAGCAAAAGCTATTCCAGAAAAATTAGACGAGCTTGTTCAAACACCAGAAACAATTAAGTCTTTTGAAGATAGTGCTAAATCATTCCTAGATACCTTGCCAGACACTACAACAAATCTTGTCTCTACATATGCCGATGTGGAGAACATGATTGAAAACCCATCAGCAGAAAATGTTGATAAAGCAGTGCAGGCAATTAATGATATTGGTTTTGACGCTGGCGCAACCGCACCAGTAGTACCCCCTGCCGTTGGAGAGGGGTTGAGTTTTGTTGCCGATATTGATGCTATTATTGATGCCTTTGAAAACCCAGACGCAGAAAGCCTAACAAATGCTTATGCCGCTGCTGACGGTCTCGCAGCAACTTATACAGAAGCTGGCGGCCTGCCTGCTGGCGAAGCTATCGGTGAGGTGGCTACTATTTTCACTGGCCTTGAGGCTTTGGATGGTGGGATTGAAAGCGCAGCCGATGCAGTTAATGTGGTTAATGCGGCAAACGCTGTTGCAAGCATGGCTGGAGCTACAACAACCTCGGCGGCTGGTGTAACTGCTGGATTCTTGCCTCCAAGCGTAACGGCTGCACTCGGCCCTATTTCAATGATTTTATCTGCTCCAAGCATTATCAAGTCTATTTCATCTTTGGCTAAAGGCGGCGCGGCTGGAACTTACGAAAGAATACAAGGTGAGTTTGACCTTAAAGATGGAAAGTTTGCTGTTGGTGGCGGTGTTCGTGGAGCTGATACCAATCGGAGCTTTGGTGATAAATACGCGCAGGAAACAATGAACTCTGGCGTGTCTATGGCTAATAGTCTTGTAGATGATTACGGCTTTGAGATTGACCAGCAAGCCCTTAACGCTGCTCCAGAAAATATTATGAGACTGCAAACCAGCGGATATTACAACAGAGAGGGTCGAGCGCAATATGGCTCTTCTGTCGGCTCTGCTGATTTTGTTGTTAAGCTGTTGCAAAATGGAGTTCTTAAACCAACAGAAAATACACCACCTGAGATTCTTGCTTCTAATGAAGCCTTTGCATCGTTTGTGACTGACCATATCGACAAGGGTCAGGATGAGTATGCCGCCAAAATGTACACAGACACTGGAGGCACGGGTGCTGAGTTTGGTGTAAAAACAAGAAATCAAGGCACTACAATTAAACAGCGTGCTAAGTTTGCAACTCAAGATGCCGCTCAATCTTGGGTTAATGATAATGAGACTTCTGCATCTTATTCTAAAGAGCGGGCAGGAAAATATTACGGTTACTACAAAAATCAAACTTTGTTTGATGTTGTTCCAGTCGAAGTTGGCGACAAAACATATTACGAGCTTAAAAAGAATAATGTTAAGAAAAGAATATCTCGAGCCGCGTATGATGAGGCTACAAAGCCTAAGCCCAAGCCAGCGCCAAAGCCAGAACCAGTTGCTAATGACTTTGTTGATTTAGACGATTATTTTAGCAATTTGTTTAAGGGTATTGATTTTACCAATATTAATCTTGGCGGTCTTTTTTAATTACCTATTGCCCAAAAAGCATTGTGTTGCTACTTTGCAACAGTAGAGGAGACTACTTATGGATGAAGGGAAAAGAAGGGAAGAACAAAACAGGGGTGAACGCGCTAAAGCATTGATGCGCGACCCTCTGATTGTTGAAGCGTTTGAAGTACTTGAGGAGAAGTACATGAACGCACTGAAAGATTCCTCGTCATCGCAAGATGAACGAGAAACGCTCTTTCAAATGTACCAAGCACTAATGGTGGTGCGAGGCCATTTGTCAGAAGTCATCGAGACAGGTGACTTAGCGAAACTGGAGTTAAACTCCTAAAGAATCCGTAGAGGAGATTAGAAATGAGCGATGAACCCAGCACCCTGTTAGGAACTGGACAGTCTCTAAACAAAGGTCAAGCTGTTGACCTTCTCTTGAATACCAACGCCCCTGAAGAGGCAAGCGGCGATATTCAAGAGCCTGTAGCCGAAACAGAAGCAGTAGAGCAAGAAGAGATTCTTGAAGATGCTGAAGAAGTTGAGGCCACATCTGAAGAGGAACTGGAAGACGATGACGCTGAAGAGCTATCTGAGTCGGAAGAGGAATTTGATGATGAAGAGTATGACGTTGACCCCGAAGACGTAGAGTACGTTGAGGAAGAACTTCATACCGTAAAAGTTGATGGTGAGGAGATACAAGTAACCTCTGAGGAACTTGTCAAATCATATCAGCTAGAACAAGCCGCGCAAAAGCGTATGCAAGAAGCCGCAGAACTTCGCAAGACTTCTGAGGCAGAATCGGCAGCTTTAGCGCAGCAACGCGAGAAGTATGGGCGAGCTTTGGAAGCTATTGAAGCCCAGCTTAACTCAGTGCCAGAGCAACCCAAAGAATATTGGGATAAGCTCTATCAGGAAGACCCTCTCGAATGGGCCAAGCAACGCGACGCTTTCCGTGACCGCAAAGAAAATGTGGCAAAGGTACAAGCAGAGCGTTCAAGGATAGAACGAGAGCAGCAAGAGCAAATGGCGCAACAGCACCAAGAGTATCTTGTAGAGCAGCAAAAACAGTTGCTTGAACGTATTCCTGAATGGCGTGATGACGAAGTGGCTATGCGGGAGAAACAAAATGTTATCTCTTATGCACAGCGCATCGGTTACAGTGAAGAAGAACTGGCGACGGCTAGTGACTCTCGTGCAATCGAAGTCTTACGCAAAGCGCACCTATACGATGAGCTTATGGCTAAAAAGCCTGCCGCTCAGAAGAAGGTTCGCAAAGCACCGAAAGCAGTTAAGTCTGGTACTCCAAAGTCCAAGAAGCAAGTCAGAGCTAATCGTGACAAACAGGCACTTGAACGCCTAAATAAAACTGGCAGCAAAGATGCTGCTGTGGACTTAATATTAGAGAGAATGAGGTCTTAAAATGGCTCAATTTACTACTGCCAATGCTATTGGCGAACGGGAAGACCTGAGTGACGTAATCACTCGCATCGACCCTGATGAAACCCCCATCTTTTCTGCTCTGAAAAAAGAGACAGGAAATGGCGTATTTGTCGAATGGCAAGTACAAGAACTGGCTGCTGCTGTAGCAAACAACCACCAGAACGAAGGTGCTGACGCTACTTATGCAACGCCGACTGCCACCACTCGCTTGGGCAACTACATGCAAATCTCGCAAAAAGATGCACAAGTTTCTGGTACGCTGGACGCTGTTGACAAAGCAGGCCGCGACAAGGAAGTTGCCTATCAAAAAGTTTTGAAAGGTCTTGAGCTTCGTCGTGACATCGAAAAGTATCTGCACTCTGATACTGCACGTTCTGCTTCTGACCCGCGTAAAGCTGGTACTTTGTCAAGCTGGATTACCAACGTATCTATTGCTAGTGACGAAACTGCTTTTAATGCAGGTGTTGGTTCTGGTACGCACGTTCCTTCTATGGACGGTACGAATCGCGCCATGACTCTTGCTATGATTGACACTGCCATGCAGGCTGCTTACACCGATGGTGGTCAGCCAAACATGCTCGTCGTATCACCTGCCAAAAAAGCTGCTTTCAGTGACCTGAACAGCGGTTCAGTTGCAACCAACCAAATCAACTACACTGCTCCTCGTGAAGCAGCTATCGTTGGTTCTGTTTCGTTGTACCTGAGCGACTTTGGTCAGCTTGACGTTGTAATCGACCGTTTTGCTTCGGACGACCGTGTGTATCTGCTGGATAGCGACTATGCTTCCATCTGCACACTGCCGAACCGTAACTTCACCGTTCAAGAAATGGCGAAGACGGGTGACTCTGAGAAATTCCAAATTATCACAGAGTTCACGCTGAAAGTTTCAGCACCGAAAGCACACGGCGCTGTTTACAATCTGTCGTAAGTGTTGAGGGGGTAGCTTCGGCTACCCCCGTTCACTTTAGGGGAGAAAGATGAAGAAGAGACTTTTACAAAAAGATGCGGTCACGGGGAAAGAAACGTGGGCGCATTTTGATGAAGACGGTAAAATGATTTTTGAGAGCAGTCAGAATGTTGACGCTCTTCTTGCTAATAACCGCGATGAACGCAATGAATACCGCTCTGGTAGCCTGCAAGGTAATACGCAGCGACATCAACAGAAGGTTGCGGAAATACCCACAGCATTGTATCATCAGCTAATTCAAGAGCTAGGCCAACCAAAAGATAATCCTAATGGCTGGAAGAAATGGCTCAATGACTATGATAACAGGTTCTTTAGAACAAGTGGCGGTAGAGTATAATGGCAATCGGAACTTACGCAGAACTTAAAACAGCGATTGCGAACTTCTTAGCTCGTGATGATTTGACCGCTCGTATCCCTGAGTTTATCTCTCTTGCAGAGGCGCGTATGAGCCGCGAACTTGGTACACGTTCCCAGACAAAACGCGCTAACGCTACACTGTCTGCTGGCGATGCGTTTGTTTCCCTACCAACTGACCTGCGTTCTATTCGCTCTGTAAAGCTAAATACAACACCTGCTGAAGTGCTTGAGTATTACACACCTATGGCGCTTGACAGCCACTATACATCTAATGCAACAGGCAAGCCTCGCGCCTATACAATCTTTGGTAGCGAGATTAAGTTTGCACCTACACCTGATAGCGCCTACACGGCAGAGCTTATTTACGGCGAGGGTGTATCTGAGTTGTCTGACAGTAACACTAGCAATACAATCTTAACCCGTCATCCTGACGCATATCTATATGGCTCTTTGGGCGCTGCTGGTGTATATTTGATGGATGACCAGAAGACTGCTTTGTATGAGCAGTTGTTTACACGCGCAATTACAGAGATTAAACGTGAAGAAGCTGAGAGTCAGTTTGCTGGCTCTGCTCTTCAAATGAAATCTGATTACGGAGAATAGACATGAGCGCAATGAGTAATTATCTTGAGAACAAGTTTCTCGACCACTTCTTAGGCACGAGCAGCACAGCTGCTCCGTCTAATGTTTACATTGGGCTGCACACTGCTGACCCGACTGATGCTGGCACTGGCGCTGAAGTAAGTGGCAATGGCTATGTGCGTCAGGCTATGGCTTTTGGTGCTTCATCATCTGGCACTGCATCAAACAGCGGTGCTGTTGAGTTCCCTGCTGCCTCTGGTGGCAACTGGGGTACGATTACACACATCGGTATTTACGATGCTTCGTCCTCTGGCAACCTGCTGTTTCACGCAGCATTGACGGCCTCTAAGACAATCAATGATGGTGACATCTTTAAGGTAGCAGCTTCAGGCGTTGACATTACGGCGGCCTAGTCATGGCTGACATCGTAGGGCCAACACTTGAGCAGTTAGATAACTGGGGTGACTTAGACAGTCTCCCGTATTCACTAGATAGTTCTATCTGGCTGACTGCCGCTCTGCGTGAGGGTGAGTCTACTCCATCCACATCTGCATCTGTAGCCGCTGTTGGCTTTGGTATCTTTGAGGGTGCTGCCGCAGCATCTACCTCATCTACTGTAACCTCTGAGGGTATCCGCATACAGCTTGGTGCGAGTAACATAAATGTTACCAGCACTGTTGCCGCTGATGGTATTCGTATCCAGTTTGGTGCGTCTGCGCTTGCTGGGCCGTCTACAATGTCGGCAGAGGGTGTGCGTATCGTTGTTGGCGCTGCTCAACCATCTGCATCAGCTACAGCAACAGCAGAAGCTATTAGGGTTGTTATTGGTGCATCGTCACCGTCTGCAAATGTCTCCGTATCTGCTGACGGTATTCGCATCCAAATTGGTGCATCTTCCATCTCTTCTTCTGCAAGTGTTAGCTCTGCTGGCATCCGTGTGCGGGTTGGTGATAGCTCCATATCTACGTCTGCGTCTGTTAATGCAGAGGGTGGGCTACTTGCTATCGCTACAGCCAGCCTGCAAGCGTTTGCTACTATCCCAGATGTCACTGCTAACTTTGAAGTGTTCGCCACTGCCAATCCGCAGCCTGTCGCTACAGTAGCCGTAGAAGCCGAAAAACTAGGCGAATTGTGGGGTATTATTGCAGCCGAAGGTGAGGTATGGTCTGAGGTAGCAGATGAAGGCGAGAGTTGGACTGTGGTGTCTGCTGAAGGTGAAAGCTGGACACCTATTGCTGCTAGTTCTGATACTTGGACAAACGTGTCTGCTGAAAATGAAAGCTGGAGTTCGCAATGATTAGCTTTGGGGAATTTTTACCTGACCAATCAGATTTTGGTAATGCAGGTGTTACAGTAGCCAACAACGTCATTCCTGCGGCTGCTGGCTATGAGAGTATGCAAAACATTTCTCCTATTAGTGGTGTCGCTGATGAGGTAATTGTCGGTATGTTTGCTGCTGCTGATGATAATGGCAATGTTGGCTTGTATGCTGCTGACCGCACAAAGATTTACAAGTTTGATACGACTGATGGCTCGCTTGATAATGTTAGCAAGTCTGGAAACTACAGCACTGGCGCAGAAGACCGCCCTCGCTTTGTTCAGTTTGGCGAAGCTGTGATTAGCACAAACTTTGCCGACCCCATTCAAACAGCTACTGCTGCTGGCGCTGGGTTATTTGCTGACCTTTCTGCTGATGCACCAAAGGCTAAGTATCTTGCAGTTGTGCGTGACTTTGTAATGACTGGCTTTACGCATGACTCAACAGATGGCAACAAGCCCTATCGTGTGCGCTGGTCTGCACTGGGTGATTACACAAGCTGGGCTGT
>VMHT01220000.1_pt1 | contig 13029 bp, 15 predicted proteins | sample 4693611 | NCBI WGS metagenome assembly VMHT01 (sample SAMN12280063, study PRJNA550983) | marine metagenome | isolation source: seawater sampled from same location over 5 years 0.02-0.2 micron viral filtrate | place: USA: collected off the coast of southern California halfway between the port... ... | reverse complement strand
TCGTTGCACTACACTTCCATCAGGGTGAACTTCCTGAAACGTTCCTGACCTATGATAAGTTGAAAGTCTTTCTTTACCAAGTGTATCGTCCACTTCAATAACATGACCTGACTCTGATTGATAGACTTTGTTATATGGGTATACTGGTTCTGCAACTGAGTCGGGGAAAGTGTGTCCTTCTATTTCAATCTTCTTATCTAATAAAGAATCACCACGTGCAAGGCTTGACACATCTGATTCATTGGTGTATAATGGATAGTAGGGAAGCATATCTTCAGTAATCTCTCCCTCTGTAATAGTCGAACCTGTTGCATCATAATTAATTGTTATTTCTTTCGGTGACTTAGGTTGTGTATCGATTGCACTTGTTAGACCATGTGGTCGTCTTGAATCTTGTTCGGGGTTCGGTGCATCAGGTGTTCCTTCGTAATCTGCAACTGTTAATCTACGTGGGTCATTGAATCCTTTATTAACACCTCTTGATAATTCATTTCCAAATGCATCAACTTTATATCCTGTTTGAGGGATACCAGTTGCAACACCAAATATGATTGGGTCTTGCATAGCAGTATCTCTAAAATATCCAAAGACTGTTGAACCTTCTACTAGACCATGTTGCATTCCTATACCCGAAAGACCAGCAGAGGTTGTAGGAAGTAATACTTGAGCCCATGGTAAATCGGGTGTTGATAAGTTTAGTTTATTATCTGTATGGATTCCATGTATACGAACACGAACCCTTCCTATCTTTAGAGGGTCGTTTCTATCTTCTACGATTCCAAAAAAATGTTTCATTATACTTCTTCCGCAGGTTCTACTTCTTGTAATGGTTTTACGTCTGCAATCTTAGCTGCAAAACTTTCTTTAACACATTCTAAATACATTTCACCTTCTTTTGAGGGAATACTCATAGATATAGATAAATCAGTAATCAGATATCTCCCGTCATTTAATTTGTCTTCTTTATTTGTTGGTTCGGGTTGTGGTATTTCTAATTGAATTACATTACCTACTGTTAAATCTGTTCTCATAGGTATGGTCACAACAATTTTATTTTGTTGTAGTATTTCTAATAATGCAGTTCTTTCTAATCTTGCATTATCAACTGACTTATAACCTTGGAACACTTCGTCTGTATCTAGTGTAGTTTCATTATCAAATAAATGTGAACTTGTAAAGTCATATCTAACATTACTATCGTATGATTCATTTGGTGGAAAGTCAATATCTACTTCTGTCACAGCAGGTGATATCATAGGGTCGATTTGATTTTCAAGTGTTAATGACCTTTCCATTTCACCTGTTCTTATTAGTGGAAATCCTGATAAGTGTTTTCCACGATTCATAGTTTCTTCTAAATCATACACAAAATCAACTTCTTGTTTTCTGATTGGGTCATATGTTTTTTGCATAGAAGAATATGCACCCTTAGCTGTTCCTCTAAGTGTATCAAACTGTTGTGGTATGTAAAAGGATTTAATCATAGAGTTTAAACCACCCTTTGCATTCAAATCTAATAATGCAGTTTCTTCTCCACTTCTTGGTCTATATGAAAAAGGAACTGGGAACTCACGTTTTAACATAGTGTCAATTGAACTGAATCTAAATCCACCATTAAGTGTTTGAAAGAAGAACATACCATTCTTCCATTCTGCCTTTTCACCAATGTTTGCTTCATTAACTACGTAATCAATAAACTTTGAAACAGTCCAGTTAGGACATATGAATTGTAGATTCTTTGGTTCTGTTTCTTCAAACCAATCAAACTCTTGTGGTTTGATATGTGCTTCTTCAATTAATGCAGATTGCAACATTTCTTCATATGAACCTCTGAACATTTTACTCAAACGTTTCTTCCTACAGAAGAACATTCTTGGGTCACAAAATCTAATTTGAAATAATTGAGAGGCCTCTTTTGGTCTTTTGACATTTTCAACTTTATAGATTCTAAAGGTTTTATCGATTGTGAATTTCTTTTCGGGTTCTTGACCAATACCCTCTTTTTGTGCAACTGAAATACGAATGAATTCTTGACCAGTAAATTTATAGTTTCCTAATATGTTCAATCCATCTAAAACATTTACATGACCAGTTGTAAATTTATTATAGATTGATTCAAATAACTTAACCCCTATTGCAAGGTTTGTTATATCAACTGACTCATCTTCTTGGTTGACAATTGCAAGTGATTCAACACTAAACTCACCAGCTTTATAATTACCTTGTGACATTATTATGCACTCATTACTCTATTGAATTCTCTGACTACCTTTCTTATGTATTGTGGTTTAATGTATTTGATTTTTCTCTTCTCTTCATTTTTTTCCCACTCATTATCATATATTGTTTTCTCAAACATACCATTTACAAAGACATTTGATTTATGATTTCCGTTATAGAAATATGCAGTCCCGTCTAACTTTCTAATTGCGTCTTTAATAGTTAGTGAGTGACCACTTACATCACCAGTGACTTGTTCACCACCTCTGAATTCTCCACCCTCTATACCTATTCTTGCAAAGTTAGGTTGCACTTCATTTACTACACCTTCGATTGTTTTACCGTCTCTTAAACATGAAACAGTTTCACCTAATAAAAACTTATTACTTGCACCTACGATATCTGTTTTGTTGTATGCAGTTAGATACTGACCCGAATAATATTTGTTGAGATAATTTTCAAACTCTGAATTGTCTTTCCACCATTCATAATAATTATTCCAGTTATTAACTAAGAAGAAAGTCCAATGTAAGTCTCCGTCACTATAAAGTTTTGAGGCAACCACATCAGGTCTATCCCCCTCCATTAACTCCAAGTATTCATAATCAATGATATCATTAACTGCAGATTGTTCTATCTTAGATTTCCTAAAGAAATCTTTAATGGTAATAATTTTACCACTATCTAATCTATATTGAATGTCGGGGAAGTTTTTAAATAGTTGTGTAGCCATTATAGTCCTCCTCTGCCAGGGCCACCACCAGTTTTTCTAGGTGGTCTTAATTGATTTTTTGGATTTCTAGTGACCACTTTCTTTGTTTTAGTTTTTTTCTTTCCAGTCCAACTTGTATATTGTTCTGTTTCATATGTAGTATCATATGAAGAAGTTCCTAATGCAAGTGAATCGACACCACCACCAATATTTTTCTTCCTACCTGACTTAGATATTTGTTGATAAGTCTCTTGTGTAATAACTTTAACTTCGGTAAACTCTAGACCCAGTTCAGTTGATACTGGATAACCGTCTTCATAAAGTTTTGTTGAATGTGATACCGTGCAATCTGTTAAAACGGAAGGTAAGAAATCTTCAAATCTTAAATCAATAGAACCCTCATAATAGATATCAAATATGTTTGGATAGTTATAGTATCCTTCTGCAGCTCCGTCTGCTTCTGCATTTGCAAAAGTATCAGGCAACATTGCAGATTTAAATGACCAAATAATATCTTGAACTTGTCGTGCTTCGTCTGAACTTTTAGGATAGAACTCATAACTAAATGAATGACTTCTAAATTCTACACCTTTGAAGAACTGTTCTTCCATAGGATTCTTTGCTTTACCTTGAAGAAAGTTTTTAACACCACCCGTCACTGCATTTCCAGCACTATCTATCATTCCTTCAAATGCTTCTTCTAATCCACTACCAAATGCTTGGAGTCCATTACCACCACCGTCAAAGGTATCAATAATATTTCTCTTGTTTGCACCAATACCTTCTTGTTCATAGGTCACCTTTGTATCAAAAGATAAACTATCGGGAACATACAATGCAATAGATACTTGTTCTTCACCACCACCAAAAAGATTTCCAGCATTCTTATTATCAGTCTTTGTCTTTCTTGGTCTAGTTTCAAATACCATATATGAATCTAAATCTTCTCCAACTGGATATGTTAAATCTCTTATGTTTGCAACTGGTGATTTTTTTGCAACTGATTTTGCAAGGTTTGAAGCATTAAGATTACTTTGAAGTGTTGCACGTCTATCGTCTAATAACTTTTGTGCTTTTGCCTTTTCTGACTCCAGCATATCTTTTGCATATGAACCAGTATACTCTTTACCTTCAAATTTTGATTTGATTCCTTTAAAGGATTTGACTGCACTTGCAGCTTGGTTTACTTTGTTTAATAGTTTGTCTATACTTGGCATGTTTTTTGAACCTAAATACTAAAAATTATGATTACTAGTGTTATTTATGTCTAGAAAAAGTTATTCAGGCAAGTTTAAACCAAAGAACTACAAAAAATATAAGGGTGACCCTACAAAAATCTATTATAGGTCGTTGTGGGAACGTAGATTTATGGTATATTGTGACAATAATCCAAATATTATTGAATGGGGAAGTGAAGAAATCATAATTCCTTACAAATCACCTGTTGATAAACGGGTTCATAGATACTTTCCCGACTTCTATATCAAATATGTTAACAACAAAGGACAAACAGTCCGTGAAATCATAGAAGTTAAACCCAAAAAACAGTTATCACCTCCAAAAGAACCTAAACGTATGACAAAAAGATACTATAATGAGGTTGCAACCTACTTAGTCAATCAAGCAAAGTTCAAAGCTGCAGATAATTATTGTAAAGATAGGAGATACGGATTCAGAATACTTACTGAAGACCACCTTGTTAAATGAAAAAACTAATTGCATTCGATTTAGACGGTGTTCTAATCAACTCTATTAAAAATATGGAAATGTCTTGGGACATTGTTAGACTTCACCACAAGATAGAAGTCCCTTTTGATGAATACAAGAAACAAATCGGTAAACCATTCTTTGATATACTGGACGAGTTGGAACTCACTGAGTCACAACAAAAAATCAAAGATACTTATGACGAAGCATCGAACATGATGATTGACGAAGTTGAGATTTATGAAGGTGCAATTGAAACACTACAACACATAAAAGACAAAGGATACAAGATTGCAATCTGCACGTCTAAAGATATCGTAAGAGTTAAGAAAGTAATTGCAAGTTTGATACTAGACGGTAAGAAGTTTCCAATGTTTGATTATATCTGTTCACCTAAACAAGGTCTGAGAGGTAAACCAGCTCCTGACCAACTACTAAATACTATTGCATTTTGTAATGTAGACCCACACGAAACATTCTATGTGGGTGATATGGAATCAGATTATCATTGTGCAAATAGAGCAGGTGTGGATTTTATACATGCAAGTTATGGTTATGGAGAATTTGAGTGCAGTCTGAAGATACAGTCTATAAAAGCAATAAAAGAGTTGTTGGACTAATACCAGCAAGATACGAATCTTCAAGATTTGAAGGTAAACCTCTGGCTTCCATACTCGGAACTCCCATGATTCAGAGAACTTACAATCAGGCAATACAATCAAAACGACTTTCAAGTGTTATAGTGTTAACCAATTCTAACGAAATATACGACTTCTGTGACAGCATGCGCATGAACTGTTTAATTGTAGACGAAGAATGTTTAACTGGAACAGACCGTTGTGCAAAGGGAATCAAAGATATTGAGGGTGATATCTTTGTTAATATACAAGGTGACGAACCCCTGATTAATCCTGAAGCTATTGACCAATTAATAGAATCTCATACACTAGGTAGTGTATCTAATGCATATGTTGAGTTAAACTTTTATTCAGATAAACGACATGATAACAATGTAGTGAAAGTTGTGACAGACACATACAATAATGCACTCTACTATTCACGACTAAGTATACCATATTATCAAAAAGAGGAAACCACTGTCAAACAACAATTAGGATTATATGCATTCAATAGAGAGTTCTTAGAAATGTTTCCACACCTTCCAGTCCGTGAATTAGAGAAAAGTGAATCAGTAGAAATGTTAAGATTTGTAGAGAACGGATTTAAAGTTAAAATGGTTAAGGTGGAAGACGAGGGTTATTCGGTAGACACACCTGACGATTTGGTGATAGTAGAAAATATTTTAAGGAAAAAATTATGTTAATACATTTAAAAACAGAAGATAATTATAAGAAGGTAGAAGAGTTATTCAATCAAATTCAACAAGAGTGTAAACCGAGAATAGTTTCGTGGGGTGAATTAAAGAAACTAGGTGAGACACACTTAATGAATACATTTCGTTCTTCGATAGATTATGGAATGTCGTTAGCCAAACATGCAGACTCAGAACCATGGGTTGAAGAACCTTTAGATACTATAAATCATAAAAAATCAATTGAGGAAGGTAGACAACCCACTAAAAATTTTCATGCAAGATTGGAGAACTCGATAGACAATCGTTTCTTTCATGCAAGTAAATGTAGGTGGTTAATAGATGAATGGAAGGAGAATGGTTGGTATTCTTATCCACAAGCATGTGTAAAACCTGATGGTCAATTATGGTTTCACCCAGGCTCTATCAGACAATATGCATTACATGCTGGTCATATGGATAGTCAAAACATAGTGTTATGGGACTGTTGGGTAGAGAAGGAGTTAATGCCTCACAAACCTATTATAACATTTGAACAATGGAGAGATATCTTTAAAGTAGATAGAAATCAATGGGTAGATGCAAAAGGATTTCCTGACATAGAAGGTGGAGAGAGTTATAGTAAAATGCCTATGTTAGAATGGCATGTTGATGAAGATAGACCTAAGTTTTATGAAACTGCATATAGAATACAGGAAGAACTGTTTAATTTCAAAAAACCAAAACTAATAGGTGAGTGTGAAGATTCCGTTAAAGACTGTTTTGAAGATAACACTGAGTGTTTAGAAATACATATGAAAAAAGGAATCTTCTATAAACCAATGTTTTTAAGTTTGTTCTCATGGCCTTTTGATAAGAAAGAATGGGAATGTGAAGAATTCTTTATTAGAAAAACCTTTTAAAAGCATAAATAATAGACAATGGCAGGTCTATTTGAAAAATTACAAAACGAATCTCCTTCGGAATTAGAACAAAGGAGTTTCGAATCATTAGAATGGTTCAAAGACAACCTAAGATATGTAAAGGTAAGACCCGACCAAACACTGAGAGAAGGTGAAGTGGTCACTACACTTGAAATAGGTAGAATGTATATGTATTTCTATGAGGCTAAACATAAAAATACATTACCTTACTTTGATAGATTCCCTTTAGTCATACCAGTTAGAAAGTATGCAACTGGATTTATAGGAATCAATTTACATTACATTGCACCTCGTTATAGAGTTTTATTCTTAGAAGAGTTATATGAATATACAAACAATAAAGACTATGACGATACAACTAGATTTAGATTAACATACGAATTACTGAAAGGTGTATCAAGATTGAAGTATTATAAACCATGTTTAAAAGAGTATCTCTATGGTCACATTGCAAGTCAATTCAGTTTAGTCCCGTCTCAATATTGGGAAATAGTTGCAATGTTGCCGTCACAACAATTTAACGTTAACGCAAATTCTGTATATGCAGATAGTAGAAGGAAAGTAGTATGAGTGTAGGTATTGGAGAGTTTATATCTTATTTCGATACGGGTGCAAGACCCAATTATTTTGATGTTCAAATCATAGGTGGTGATTCACAAGGTGGTTTTCAATTCAAAACTAATGACGGACATAACTTCCGTTGTATCAATGCAACCTTCCCAGGCGTTGAACTGGGAACTAATGAGGAATCAACATTTGGAGCTCCTCGTCAAATCCCTGATGGAACAGTTAGTTATGACGGTGGACTTGCATTAACATTCTTATGTGACACTTTCTTCTACGATAGAATTCTTATCGATGCATGGCAACGTATGATATTTGAAGGTTCACCTGCGAACAGTTCACATAGTAGAGAGAGGGGAACAAAATTTCAACCAGTCATGAGATACTTAGACGATTACACTGGAACTATCAATGTTGCACAATTAAGTCAAGGTGGAAATCAAAGAATGTTATACGAATTTCAAGACGTATATCCAGTATCATATTCAGAACAATCAGTTGCAAGTTCAAACGAAGCAGGTGGAATTATGGAGTTTGAAGTCACATTTGAATACAAAAACTTTGAAGTTTCATATCCAAGTGACGAGGACGAAGTAAGAACAATAGAACCAATGGACAATGGTGCAAAACAAGACCCATTAGGAAAAGGAAGTATTTTAGGTGCAACAATGGATACACTCAAAGTATTGTCTAGGTTCAATCCAAAGGCTGGAGAATACCTAAATAAACTAAGTGGTCTTGAAGGCCAAATTACACGTGGTAAGAATATCAGTAGAAAAATTGGTGGTCTTCCCATAGGTGGTGGTGATAATTAAGAATTAATTAATAAAGTGAGGATAATATAATGGCATTACCAATACAGTCGACACCGACTTATAGAACAGTTTTACCAGTGAGTGGACAAGATATAGAGTATCGTCCATTTCTAGTAAAAGAACAGAACATTTTAGTTCAAGCTAAAGAAGGTGCAGACGCAAAACAGACTATGCAATCTGTTAAAAAATTGCTACAAGCAGTGACCAATGACAAAGTGGTTATTGAGGAATTACCAACTACAGACTTGGAATGGTTATTCATTCAAGTAAGAAAAGTATCTGTAGGAGAAACATCAAAATTAATGTTTCCATGTGTCAATAGAGAGTGTCCGAATACAAAAGACGTGACACTTAACTTAGATTCTATTGAACCTGAAGGTGAAATTCCTGAAGACTACACTGTCATGATTACTGACAAAGTGGGTTTAACATTAAGTATACCTACTGTTGCTGGAGTTGAGAAGGTCGCAGACCTAACAGAAGAAGCACAAACAGTAGAACTTATTAAAGAGTCCATAGTAAACATTTTTGACGAAGAGAATGTTTATGAAGGTGCAGATTTGACTAAAACAGAACGAGACGAATTTGTGGAATCATTAACTTTCCCTCAGTTGGAACTTTTAGGAAATTGGTTTGATACACTTCCTAAATTAACAACTAGTTTAGATTGGGATTGTGATGAATGCGGAACGAGGAACGAACAGAAGTTAGAAGGAATTCAGAATTTTTTTTAATAGCTCTTTCTCATGAAAGCGTGTTTAATCATTATAACACTAACTTTCAATTAATGCAACACCACAAGTATTCATTGACTGAATTAGACAATATGATACCTTGGGAAAGAGAGATTTACATTAAACTGTTAATGCAACATCTCAAAGAAGAGAAGTCTAGACAAGAGGCAGAAAATGCTAAAATGAAAAGACGATAATTTAACAACATAATAAGGACACAAATTATGGCGGACACAATCATAAAGGAAAACAATACGACTAACGAAGTTGAAATTTCCTTAGACAAATACATGAAACTTATCGACCAGTTAGACGAACAGGAAGATAAGATTAAGGAAATGCAAGAAGAGGCCAAGAAAGCTAGGTCACAACTTGCACCACCTAAAAGAAAATTCATGGATTTGTTCTTAGACGACAATGATATAAATGAGAAATCAATTATTGGTTTTATCTCATTTGCATTAATGACTGTATTCGGTATTTGTGATTTGGTCACTGCATTCGCAGGTAAAGACCTTGTAATCTCAGATACTATTTACACTTCATTTGTCGTTGTGACACTAGGTGCATTTGGTATTAGTGAAGCAGGAAAAGCCTTCGGCGGAAAATAGGAAAGTATAAATGGCTGACGAATTTGATAAGTCAATCGAACAACAGAAGAAAGAATTCTCTAAAGAACTTCAGGACGTTAATGCAAAGTTAAAGCCTGGGTTTCAGAAAATCATAAAAGATTTAGAAGAGGCTTCACCTCAGATTGCTAAGATAACTGCAGACTTTAGGGAATCTAGTAAGGATACCTTTAAGGGTGCTTTGGCAACAAGTAAGTTGAAAGACCTTTCGTCAATCGTTGACAAATATATGTCGGGTGCAGAAGTTTCAGCAGCTGAAATGGAGAAACTTCAAAAGAATTTCACTACAGAAGTAGACGGAGTTCAAAAAGGATTCAACTTCAATGGAATGAGAATTGCACAACAGTCATTTAATAAAACACAGGAAACTGTAAACAGAATTGAAAAAGCAAAACAAGCTGCATACTTAAAAGAAACTCAAACCATTAGAGAAAATTTTAGAACTGCAGAGAAAGCTTATGAAGCAGGTTCAATCAATGCAGTAGAATTTGCAGAAGCACGTGCTAAGTTTGAAGAAGAAAACAATAAAGCACAATCAGAAGTTAATGATAAGTATGACGCAGGTTTAGACTTCGAAAGAAAGAAACTTGCAGAACGTGAAACTAAACTACAAGGATTTACAGACGATTATAAAGCAGGACTAGAAACTGCAACTGATAATGCTGGATTACAAAAATTCAGTGACGGGATAGACGAACTATTCGGTGTTGACATACTTGGTTTTGCAGATAGTATGACCAAAAAGGTTAATGCAATCGGTGACGTTATGGGTTCTATCGGTGGTGCATTAGGTGAAGCTGGTGAAGGACTAAAAACTAAAGTTGGTGGTTTCATGGGTGGGGTCAAAGACTTCTTTACACCCAAAGCTAAAGAAGGTGGTAAAGACGAAGGTGTCATTAAAGGTGCAGTAAAAGGTAAAGCTGATGCAATGGCAAAAGGAATGTCTGACAAAGCTGCAGACAAAGGTGTCGGATTACCTGCTAAATCAGGCAAGAGTGGTGGTTTCTTAAAATCAATTGCAAACGGAGTCAAAAAATTTGGTGACTCTAAAGTATTAAAAGGTGCATTAACACTTGGTATACTTGGTGGAACAGTAGGACTTCTTGCAATAGGACTAAAACAATTTACTGGACTAGACTTCAAAACTATGTTAAAAGGTTTTGTTGCACTTGGTGCTTTAATAATGTTTGCAAGACTTATCGGTAAAGCAACATTCGGAATTCTTAGAGGAGCTCTTGCAATCGGTATATTGGGGACTGCATTAATTCCATTTGCATTTGCACTTAACTTAATGAAAGACGCAGGTTTAGGAACTATACTAACCATTGCAGTTGGACTTGCCGCACTAGGTGTTGCAGCTGCAATATTGGGTGGTATGCTTCCAATAATGTTAATGGGTGCCCTTGCAATCGCAGCCTTAGGTGCAGCTTTAATTCCATTTGCATATGCAGCTCAACTAGCTGCTGGTGCATTCAGTATGTTTATTGGTGACGTTATAAAGATTAGTATGGTTGACGGTGCAAACTTAATCTTAGTTGGTGCTGGATTAGCAGCGATTGGTGCTGGTCTAGTTGCAATGACTGGTGGTAGTCTGTTAGGAAGTCTAATGGAAGGTATCGGAAGTCTGTTCGGTGCAAAATCTCCTATGGAGAAGGTCACTGACTTTGCAAAAGGTTTACAAGACGTAGACATGACAAAGATATCTCAACTAGGAGTTGCATTCAAAAATCTTAGTAATGCAAAAGACGCTATTGAGTTATTTAATAACGTTGATGCAAAAGCAAAAGGTTTAAAAAGATTTACAGAATCAGTAGACGAACTTTCAGAAGCACTTATCAGATTAGAAGAAGGAGCTCCTAAGAAGAAAGGTTGGTGGGATTCAATGGTTCAGTTAGCTGGTAAACTAATGGGAACCACTGAAGGACAAAGAGTAGAAGAACAAATTACACAATCTGAAGATAGATTAGTTAAGAAACAACAAGTCCAACAAGAAGTTCAAATAGACCCAACTGGTGTTAACGGCCCTGTATCAGATAGTGCAATGTCATGGGAAATGTGGGAAACCAAACAAAAACTTCTTGCAGATAGAGCAGAAGCATTCCCCGAACATGAAAAAATGCGTCAAGAATTTTATAATAAAAAGAATAACAGTGGTAAAGAAATAGCAGAGGTTCAAGCAGAAGAGGTTAGATTATCTAGACTGCAAAATCAAATGTTAGAACACAATATTGTTGCAAGACAAAAATTTGGAATACCACATTTATATTCACCCGAAGAAATTGCAGCTGCTGGTGTTCAAGATACTGGTGGTGCAGTTAAAAATGCAAGACAAGAAGTGTCTGCAAGTGCTGGAACGGGTAATCAAATTGCAATGGCAAGTAATCAAAACATTGTCAATCAAGGAAGAACATACAATAACCTAAACAAACCACAAACTAACAATGACGACTATTCAGTCTATAAGTTTGGTGGTGCAATGGGTATTGATGACGGTGACTTCTAGTCTATTCTTTTACGAATTTATATTTTGAGTTTCTAGGGATAATCTTAGTCTTATCTTTGTGGACTTGGGTATGTCCATGGGTAGGTGTTTCTTTACGAACACTGACATTGGGTTTTGGTTTGCCAAAGATTTTCTCCCAGTTATCTGAGTAAAGTTCTTCGTTTGAGTTCCGTCTTTTGGAACCCTTTCCTCCATGCCATTGTGTCATAATTCATTATAGTAGTGGTGGTTGATAATTCCAGTAAATGTATACTGCAGCTATTACACCTAGTATCCCTATCAATGCAGAGATAACAAATTGTTTGATAATTCTCTTCTCTCTTTTAGTTCTCATCTAATTCTTATATTTCTATAACCAGCTTGTTCAGCTCTTTTCTTATCAAGTTTTTTCTTTCTCTTTAAATCTTGATTCCTTTGATTCCTTAAATCATTCGCTTTGACATGATACTTTCTATCACGACATTCTTGAACAATACCTTTTTTCTCACATGCCTTTTTAAATCTTCTTAGCATTCTGTCGAAAGGTTCGACATTCTTATTCTTTGGGTTAACTCTTGGTTCTACGTATGGCATATTATTTGAAAAACTGTTCTAAGGATTCCTCTCTGTTTTTAATTTTATCTGAACTATATTCTAGTTCTCCTTCTTTACGAAACACTAGGACAAATTCATGAACCTTTGCAGTGTATCTTTTACTTGCACACTTACCTGCTTGTAAGGCTGCAAATATAGTATCGTTCTTCATTACAATTATATCATGTAATTTGAGACCCGACTTAATGAACATATTTATAGTGTCTGAATGAAATGGAATATACTTTCCGTCCTTTCTCCAATCACCACATACCCAAACACAAAATCCGCCTGGTTTTAAAACTCTCTCTATGTTGTTTCCACAAACTTGTATCCT